>Ga0247833_1000087_pt1 | contig 148694 bp, 165 predicted proteins | sample LaCruzMarch2015__7_FD_187117 | JGI IMG/M metagenome (GOLD analysis project Ga0247833, IMG submission 187117) | Freshwater microbial communities from meromictic Lake La Cruz, Castile-La Mancha, Spain - LaCruzMarch2015_8m | ecosystem: Environmental > Aquatic > Freshwater > Lake | place: Spain...
ATCTGTTGGCTCGTCAGTGGTGCCGGCATCACCAGGGCCATGCGCATCGGCCCCAGGGTCAGCAGCCCCGCTCCCAACCGGCCAACGAGCTTGTCGCCAACCGGTCAACCTGATTGTCGCCGGACAGGCATCGCTGAGTGGCGCGAAAAGGAGGCTGAAGCAGCCGTCTTCGAAGGGTGATTCTGCTGCACCCTGCTGGACTTCAGCGACACCACCATCAGCCTGATCAACCCTTTCGCTCCATCCGGGTGAATACCTGCAGACCCACCCGCTCCACATAGGCGCGCAGATCATCGATCACCTCCATCAACTGCAACAGACCTTGGGGAGGGTCTGGCGTCCTCAGGGTTGGCTTGAGAGCCAGGCCTGGAAGTCCGCCGGCGTCAGAACCAGCAATGGACTGGTCTGCTTCCCAAGTGCCAGCAGGTCGGCATCACCGCTCACCAGAACGGGAGCGGCACAGGCGATGGCCAGATCAAGAAACACCTGATCGCTTGGGTCACGCACGCTGAGGCCGCAGGCGGGGATGGCGTCGGTCCAGCTCTCACACCAAGGCAGAAGATCCTCCAGAACTCGATCCCTATCGCTTGGCGAGAGCCGGAATTTCGAGTAGGTGAGCACCCGCAACAGCTCTCGAGTGGTGGGCCCCGCCAGCACTGGCTTGATCGCTGTGTTCTGCCAGCTGCGACGCAACCAGGCCAGGCGACCGCCTTCAAAAAGCAGGGCGGACACCAGCACGTTGGTGTCGAGAACAACGCGGGCCTTGCTCACTTCTGGCGAGCCCAGGCCACCGCGTCAGCCACATCCGTTTCGGTGATCCCCAGCTCTGCCAGGCGGGCACGCACCTTGGTGGCGCCGCCAGGGTGCACCGGTGTGAGCACGATGCGGCCGTTTTCAGTGGCGACGTCGTAGTAGTCGGCAACTCCGACTGCCTCCACCACAGCCTTAGGCAAGGTGAGCTGGTTTTTGCTGGTGCGCTTGGCCAGGACCATGGCAGAAACCGGCTTTTTGGGAAACAAGGATTCCTTACTTTAGCTACGGGCGCAAGCTGGTTGCCCGCGTCAGCACCGGCAGGCCCACCCGCTCCACATGGGCTCGCAGGCCGTCGTTGAGATCGGCGTGGAGGGAGAGATCCACCTGCCAGGGCAGCAGCAGATCATCGATCGCCTCCATCAACTGCAACAGATCCCGATGGCTGAGGTGCGGGCCCCGCAGGGTGAGATCCATATCGGAGGCGGGCTGGTGGCGCAGGGTGTTCCAGCCGAGTTCAAAGGTGTACTTGAATGCTAGCTATCACCAGGCCGCATGGGGTTTTAGTCATCGAGGTTATCCTCTGGTGGCGGCTCTGGTGAATGGCATTGTTAGCGGTCATCTATGCGGCTCCGCCAGTATTCTGGTCGGCGTGCGTGATGCGCAAGTGCAAAGATAACTACTCCATTTTCATCCGGTCGATACACAAGCGCAAAAGGAAAGTCCTTGAGGAACATTCGCCGCGTCTTTTCTGATGCTTGCGTCCCTGTGAGAGGGTAGGCGAGGGCGCGAGCAGTGGCTTCTTTAACGGCAGCAAGTAGCCGACCACCAAGACCCAATTCTTTGTTGTTGTAGTAGGCAACTTCTGCAAGAAGCTCGCGCCTAGCAGGAGCAACAAAGCGTGCACGCTTCACTGCAGATTTCGATGTGCTTCGGCAAAAACTTCTTCGGCCGAGTAAGAAGGAATCTCGCCACGATCAAATGCGCGAACGCGGTCTTTAACTTCTTCTGCCCAAGTAGCCTCTATGTCGTTGATTGGTTTATGCAGTGACGCCAGCATGCTCTCAGCAAGCATTGCCCGTTCTTCCGCGCTGAGAGCGCGTGCCTGCTCCTGAATGTTCTTCAGCAAGGCTGACATGGCGCTCAACCTAGGTTTGTGAAATAGAATTCTACTCCGGTTTTCTCCGATGTTGGGCACTGCTAACGCCTCGATCAGCCCCTACTCCTCGCGGGCGTTGAGATCGGGAGGTACGAAGAAGCCCTCCAGCTGCTCCAGGGCGCGGCAGTCGTTGGAGAAGCGCTGCTGCCAGCGCACATCAGGTTCGCTCAAGGCGGTTGAATTCCAGGGCTTCACGTAGGACCTGCCGAAGGGATTCCAACAGCTCTTCACGGGTCTGTTCCTGAGCATTGACCCCGGGCAGTTCTTCCACCCAGCCCAGCCACCAAGGCCCGTCCTGACGGATCACCGCTGTGTAGGTGGAGGTCATCGTCTTTCGTGAGCCAAGCCGAGATTTCACATTGTAAGCCTGCTGTCACAAGAGTGGTCATGACTTGAAACGGAGCCGTTCTCATCTCCAGATCGTCTTACTCCAGGGCCCGGTGGTCATTGGAGCAGCGCCGCTGCCAGCGCAATGTCTCGGGCTCCATGGAGCACGCGCACGATCTGAACTCCACCGCGAATGGCAACAAAGAAGATGACGTAACGACAAACCGGAAGCTACGAAGATCATCGGCCAGCTCGTCCCTTCGCCGACCGATGGCTGGTTGCACTGCCAGCAATTTGACCTTCTGATCTATCAGGTCGATGAACGCATCGGCCTGATCGTCGCTGTCATCGGCAATGAACTCCCAGATTTCAGCTAGATCAATCTTGGCGAGAAGGCTGAGAACGATCAGCGCCATTGCTTACGCTCCTTGAGGTACGCCCGGCACGATGCAATAAAGTTTCGCCCATACTGCTTGAAATCTGCCTCATTCCACTCGGAGGGACCCCACTAAAAAGTCATCCTGGATGCCAGAAAGCAGCTTCGGCAAAGCCAGTTTGGACTGAAAAAGGGCCTACTCAGAGAGTAAGCCCTAGACAAATTTGCTTTAGATAATTAAGCTGCCCGAGCAAATTTAACTAGAAATTACGTCAGCACACAAGTTGTCACTCCGTCGGCATCAACGGTTATCGTTGCAGTATCATCGGCTGCGGCAGATGTTTTATCAAGACAGCGAATCCCAACAGGCCCGGCTGTCCATGTTGCCGTAAAAACCCCACCGCCAGCTGCAGTACAGTCTGTAGTAATTGCAACATCGGGTCCTAGGGTTGCGGGATCTGGAGCAGCGCCGACCTCAGAAGCTGCAAACGTTGCACATTCTTTGGCAAGTCCAATGGCTTCGCCGATCGAAGCTCCAGCTTGAGCTGAATTTCTGGCCTGGATGTAGAGGGGCAATGCAACGGCAGAGAGAATACCAACGATCGCCACAACGATCATCAGCTCAACCAAGGTGAACCCCTTGGCGATGCCCTTGCGCTCACGCAGTTTGAGTAGCAGTTCCCGTTGGGTCTTGGCGTTCATGGTCTTGTCATAGAGGTCTTAGGTACTTTATGGCCCCGATTCGCTCTGCTGCCTGTTTGGTGAGTCAGCGGATCCGCGATGAACCAAGACTGAAGTGAGGCTCCAAACCATTGGCAGACAGGCGTTTTGGAGATTGCAAGACTTGTTGCTTCAGCAGCTTTGCCACCGGAAAAGATCAGATTCTGCAGGGCCATCCAGGCTTGAATCATCAATCCCTCATCAACTTCTCACCTCGCTATCTGCCTTGTTTCGTGTTGCCTTCCTTTTGTGGATTGCCGAGTCCAGATTTGCCAGAGGCGGTGTGGCTCTTTCCCTTATGTTGGAGCGGCTTTATGCCTGGTCTTGACCGTCTGGTTGTGGGTGGCTCACTGTGCATCGCCAGGGTGGGGTGCCGGTTTGAGGGCGTCTCGGCATGTCTGGAAGTTCTAGCTGAACAGTTCACCAGCAGCGTCTGTCTCTAGGATTTTTGATTGTCCAGTTGCCTAGCCGCTTCGCCCATGCCCTTCTGGCTTGCCCTGGTGTTGCTCTCCGCCTCGGTGGTGCTGTGGTGCCTCGGCTCCGAAAATGGCGACGACGTGATCGGCCTGCTGGAGCACATCCTCTCCGTGGCCTTCATGGCCATTGCACTGCTGGCCGGCCACTTCTTCCCGCTGGAGCTGGCCGGTGTCGTCCTGGCCTGCTGGCTGCCTTCGGCTCGCCGGCGGCAGAAGCCTCAGTCGCTGCCCCAGCGGGGCGATGGGCTGCTGCCCTATTGATCCGAGTATTGGCAAAACTGCCAATAGAGAGTGGGTATTGGCTGAAGCGACGAGCCAGCCACTAGCCAATCAGGCCGGCTCCTCCTGCTCCAGCCGTTGTTGTGCGGCCAGTTTTTGGCCCACCTGCGCCTGGAAGGCCTCGATCTCCCGGCGCAGGGCCTCCCGGCTGGCCGGCAGGGGAAAGGGGCCCGGCCGGTAGCGCGCTTCCACCGCATAGACCTGCAGGTTCAGCAGGTCACCGCTGAGCAGCTGCCGGGCCATCGCCGCCAGCACGATCAGGGCCTTGAGCAGCTTCTCCACTGCCTGCTGGGCTGAGAAACCCCAGTCTTCATCGGGATAGTCGGGCTGCATCGTGAGCGCCATCCCTTTCAGGTGACGCTCCACGATCTGCATCAGCAGCGCCGCATCCTCACTCGGTGGCATGGAGCACCACCCCCTCCCGTGCCGCCTGGCTCACCGCATGCCAGCGCGATCCTGCCAGCCGGTCGGCCTCTTCCCACCCCATCACCACCAGATCCACCGGCAGCGGCAGATCACGAAGCTGCTGGTAGTACCCCCACCAGGCCTGCTGCAAGGCCTGGCCCTCCAGCTGTGCCTCCCGCGTGATCAGCAACAGATCCAGATCCGATTCGGTGCTTGCCGTGCCGCGGGCGCGGGAGCCAAACAGCACAAGCGCTTTCACGCCAGGCCCCGCCGCCAGACGCTCCAGAATGGCCGCCGTGGCTGCCTGCTGCTCCCCGTCCACGCCCGCACCCAGAACCGGCAGCTCAAAAGGCCGCGGCTGGTGCCAGGGGCAGAGGCTGGTGGCCATGGAGGGATCGTAGGAGGCGTGGGCGGGTTAGCCCAATGGCGGTTGAAGCAACCTATGCTGAAAACGTGTCAATGAAATGAGCTTTTTTTAACGCGTGGTTGTTGACCTGTCGGCATCCGGCGGCTCAATCAGCCCGCTGCCTCCATCCGTTGAGCTTGAAACCGTGCCGGTTCTGCGAGCCTTGGCGGCAGCCAACCGCGCCTTGGCCGAGCTCAAAGGCCGTGCAGCGTCGATCCCGAACCAAGCCATCCTGATCGACACCCTGGCCTTGCAGGAGGCCAAGGCCAGCTCGGCAATTGAAAACATCGTCACCACCCAGGACGAGCTGTTCCAGGTGGAACTGTTTCCGCAAGGACCTGAATCCGGGCCCGCCAAGGAGGTGGCTCGCTACCGCGACGCACTCAAGCTGGGCCTCCTCCAGCTCCAGACCACCGATGGCCTGATCCGCAATAACACCCTGATCGACATGTATCGCCTGCTGAAGGGCCGCACTGATGGGTTCAGGACCACACCCGGCACTGCCCTGAAGAACGAGGCAACCGGGGAAGTGATCTACGTTCCGCCCCAAGACCGACAGGACATCATTGCTGCGATGTCCGGCCTGGAGCGGTTCATCCACGACGATGCCAGCTGTGTTCTGGACCCCCTGATCAAGATGGCCCTGATCCATCACCAGTTCGAGAGCATCCATCCCTTCTCCGATGGCAATGGCCGCATCGGTCGGATTCTCAATGTGCTTTACCTGACCCGCACCGGCCTGCTGGAGATTCCGATTCTCTACCTGAGCCGACAGATCAACCAGTCCAAGGCGGAGTACTACCGCAGGCTCCAGGCGGTGCGCGATTGCCAAGATTGGGAAAGCTGGGTGCTGTACATGCTGAAGGCCGTTGAACTGACCTCCCAAACCACCCTGGCTCTGGTCGAGGGGATCCGCGAGCAGATGGCGGACATGAAGCAACGGATGCGCTCGCAGCTCCCGAAGCTCTACTCCCAGGATCTGCTCAACAACCTCTTTCGCCACCCATACACCAGGATCCAGTTCGTCATGAATGATCTGGGAACCACCAGGCAAACAGCCGCCGATCACCTCGACCAGTTGGTGGCTCACGGCTTCCTCGAAAAGCACAAGACAGGTCGCAGCAATTACTACATCAACACAGCGCTTGTGGCCCTGTTCCTGCAGGTTTCAGACGGTCCCTCTTGATCAGCTTCAAGACTTGCCCTCAACAGCGCAACCGCACCGTGCGCGGCAACTCCTCCGCCAGCTCCCCCGCCGCGGTGAGCGCCGGGTAGGGCCTCCCCTGCCGCCGGCACCACTCCGCCACCTGGGGGTAGGCCCACTCGAACAGCAGCCGCTGGCGTCGCTCCGCCGGCACCCCCTCCCCCGCCACCGGCAGCAGCCCCGCCGCCTGCCGCTGCCGCAGCGCCTCGAACAGCAGCACCGCCGCCGCCACCGACACGTTCAGCGACTGCACCATGCCGCCCATCGGCACGAACAGCCCCTGGTCCACGCCGGCGGCGGCCGCGGCGCTCAGGCCCCACTTCTCCGCACCGAGCACGAAGGCGGTGGGGCCGGTGAAGTCGCACTGGCGGTAGTCCACCGCTTCCTCACCCAGCCAGGTGCCGTAGATCCGGAACCCCTCCTGCCGCAGCCGTTGCAGGGCGTCCTCCACCCTGGCGTGGGGGTGCACCGCCACCCACTTCTCGCTGCCCAGGGAGGTGTGGTTGAAGCGGCGGCTGCGGCCCGCCAGGCTCACCGCGTGGGCCTCCAGCACCCCCACCGCATCGCAGCTGCGCAGGATCGCCGAGAGGTTATGGGGCTTGTCCACCGCCTCCAGCAGCACGGTCAGATCGGCCATGCGGCGATCGAGCACGGCCTTGAGCCGCTCGAAGCGGCGCGGCAACAGGGGCATGGACGCGGAGCGGATGCCGTTCAGTTCAGCACCGGGTCGAGGCCGGGGATCACGGCCACGGCGTTGCTGCTGCTGCGCACGGCCACCCCGGCATCGATGCGGCGGAAGCTGCCCTGGTCGGTCCTGCTGCCGCCGGCGCCGTCGTCGGCCTGGATCGCCACCTGGCCATTGGCGAAGAAGGCATAGGCATTGCGGGAGCCGTCGGCCCAGGCGAGCTGGTAGATCGTCTGCCCGCCCGGGGTCCGGGCGCCGCTCAGCCGGCAGGGCATCGGCTCGGCGCTGTCGCTCTCGGGCCGCTTGAACAGGCAGACCGTTTCGCCACCGTCCGCTCTGGCCCTGGCCGCGGGCGGCAGCGAGCGGCTGGGCTGTTCAGCTGCGGTGCCGGCCGGTGGGAGATTGGCCAGGAAGTCGCGCACCACTGAGGCGGAGAGGGCGAAGTTCAGGCCTTCGCTGTCGTTGAGCTTGAAGGTGGCCACCCCCGCCACGCAGTTGCCCGCATCCAGCACCGGCCCGCCCGAGTTGCCCGGGTTGATCGCGGCATCGATCTGGAGGATCTCGGTCTGCTTCCGCAGGCTGCTCACCACACCGCGGCTCAGGCTGAACTCCAGCCCCTTCGGCGCCCCGATCACGAAAACCTCCTGCCCCACCGCCGCCGGCTTGTCGCTGATCGTCAGCGGCTCGCCCCGGCGGCCGGCCACCGCCAGCAGGGCCAGGTCATTGGTGGGGGCCTCGCCGCCGCCGCCGCGGGCCACCACCCGCGCTTCGTCGCTGGCGCCCGTCACCCACTTCAGCCTCACCGTTTCATTGCCGCCCACCACATGGGCATTGGTGATCAGATAGGTCTGGCCGTCCTGGTGGGCCACCACGAAGGCGCTGCCCATGCCGTTCCCCGTCGAGACGACGGCCACCCCCTTGCTGGCACTGCTGAACACCTGCTCGGCGCTGAGATTCCGGGCGCTGCAGCTTCCGGCCGGGGCCGCAGCCAGCTTGGGGGCCCGCACCGTTTCCTGGCTGCGCACCATCGCGCAGCTCGAGAGCAGCAGGGCCAGGCCGGTGCCCCCCACGGCGGAGATCCAGGCGGCCTGGCGCCTCCCCTGACGGCTGGACGGCTGGGCAGGGGGGACGGGGAGCGTGGTCATGGAACGACATAGAGCGAAGCTTTCGTTCTACGGACTGCGGCCCATCCCCAGATCGCCGGCGGGGGCTGTGCCGATGACAGGATCTTCCTGTCAGTGTCTGCGGTCCGACCTTGTCATCGCTGACCTCCGCCCCAGGGTTTGATCAACGGGTCTACGCCGCCGTGGCCCTGATTCCCTGCGGCCAGCTGGCCACCTACGGCCAGATCGCCGATCGGATCGGCGCCTTCGGTTGTGCCCGCCAGGTGGGCTGGGCCCTGCGCCGCCTTGCCCTGCCCTCCGAGATCCCCTGGCACCGGGTCGTCAACGCCCGCGGCCAGATCAGCATGAGCCTCAGCCGTGAAGGCAGCGACTGGATCCAGCGGGAACTGCTGCTCGCCGAAGGCATCCCCGTCGACGACGAGGGCCGCCTGCCCCTGCGGCGCTATCTGTGGAGGCCGCCCCTGGTGCTGAGCGAGCCTGCTTCATGAGGATGATCGCCCGATGAACGAACCGCCGGAGGAAGCCGCCGGGCTTGATTCGCGCCGGGTGGCCTGGCGAGCGCTGCAGGCGGTGGCGGCCGGTGCCTATGCCGACCTGGCCCTGGAGCGGGAGCTGCAGCGTCTGCCGCTCTCGTCGCCGGATCGGGCCCTGGCCACCGAGCTCTGCTTCGGGGCGATCCGGCAGCGCCGCCGGCTTGATGCCTGGCTCGACCAACTCGGCCGGGTGCCGACCGACCGTCAGCCGCCCCGGCTGCGCTGGCTGCTGCACCTCGGCCTCTACCAATTGCTCGCCACCGAACGGGTGCCCGCCTCAGCGGCGGTGAGCACCACGGTGGAGCTGGCCAAGCGCGATGGCCTCGCCCGCCTGGCGCCGGTGGTGAACGGCCTGCTGCGGGCTTTCCTGCGGCGCCCCAATCCCGATCTGCCCCTGCCGTCGCCAGCCGGGGTTGCCCCTGCCGCCGCCGCCCTTGGCCTGCGTCACTCCCTGCCCGACTGGCTGGCGGCCGAGCTGCTGGGCTGGCTGCCGCCGGATCAGGCCGAAGCCTTCGGCCTGGCCGCCAACCAGCCGCCCCCCCTCGACCTGCGGGTCAACCGGCTGCGGGCCAGCCGGGAATCGGTGCTCGCCGCCTTCGCCGCCGCCGGCGTGGGGGCCGAGCCGCTGCAGGAGGCGCCCTGGGGGGTCACCCTGCAGGGCCGCTGCGGTGATCTGCGCGCGCTGCCCGGCTACGCCGAGGGTCACTGGTGCGTTCAGGACCGCGCCGCCCAGGCCATTGCGCCCTTGTTAGATCCCCAGCCCGGTGAGCGGCTGCTGGATGCCTGCGCTGCCCCCGGCGGCAAGAGCACCCACCTCGCCGAGTTGATCGGCGATCGGGGGTCTGTGCTGGCGGTTGATCGCTCCGCAGGTCGCCTGCGGCGGGTGCGGGCCAACGCCGAGCGGCTCGGCCTGGCGGCCATTCAGCTGCGCCAGGCCGATGCGGCTGAGCTGGCACCTCAACAGCTGGGGGGCGAACGGGCAGAGGAGCTGTTTGATCGCATCCTGCTCGATGCCCCCTGCTCCGGCCTGGGCACCCTGGCCCGCCATGCCGATGCCCGCTGGCGGATCGAGCCGGCCACGATCGAGCAGCTGGCTGCGGTGCAACACCGCCTGCTGGAGGGGATGGTGCCCCTGCTCAAGCCATCCGGCCGGTTGGTCTACGCCACCTGCACCGTCCATCCCGCCGAGAATGGTGAGCTGATCCGGGCTTTCCTGGCCAGCCGGCCCGGCTGGAGCCAGCTCTGCGAGCAGCAGCTCTGGCCCCGGCCCGGCGGGGGCGACGGCTTCTACGCCGCCGTGCTGCAGGCCCCGGGCTGAGCGGTCAGGGCGGTGGTGGGGTCACAGGCGGCGGTGGGGCGGCTGGAGCTGCCTCGACAGGGGCCGGTGGGGCGGCGGCCGGAGCCGGGGCCGGAACCGCTTCCGGCCTCTGGGCGGGAGCGGGCTCCGGCTGGGGCTCGCTGCGCTGCTGGACGGGGGCCGGTTGCTCGGGGCGCCATTCCTCGCGCCATTCCTGGGTTGAGGGGGCACTCGGCGGCGGCTCCCACCGATCCGGCTCCCAGGGGGTGGGTGCATCGCTGGCGGGTTGCTCCCGTCCTGTCCAGGGCTTCTCGACCTTCGGCTTGCCGGCCCGGAACTCGCCGGTGAGCACCGGCTTGGGCGGGAACTGGCGCACCGGCAGATCCTTGACCACCACGCGCATGTAGCGCCCCCAGGCGGCGGCCGCGGCGCCACTGTCGCTGCCGGTCTTGCGGTTGTTGTCGTAGCCCAGCCAGATGCCCGTGGTGAGCTGGGGAATCGAGCCCACGAACCAGAGGTCGCGGGCTCCTTCCGAGGTGCCGGTCTTGCCGGCCACCGGCCGGTCCGCCAGGGAGGCGCCGCCACCGGTGCCGCCCCGCACCACCCCCTGCAGCATCCACACCATCGCGTCGGCGATGTCGCTGTCAACAGCCCGGCGGCCCCGCTCCCCCTGCAGGCGGCGGCTCCAGAGCAGCTCGCCGTTCGGGCCGCTGATCTCCTCGAAGGGGGTGGGCGGCACGAACACACCCCTGTTCACGACGCCGGCATAGGCCGCCGTCATGTCCAGCACCGTTTGCTCATAGGCGCCGAGCACCATCGGGTAGAACCGCCCCAGCTCGCGGGTGATGCCGAGGCTCTGAGCTGTGGCGATCACCTTGTCGAGGCCCACCATCTGGCCGAGGGCCACCGCCACGATGTTCAGGGAGTTCTGCAGGGCCGTGGCCATCGACACCCGGCCGAGGTAACGGTCGCCGAAATTCTTGGGGCAGTAGCCGCCGAAGCAGCGCTTCGCATCGAGGATCGTGGTTTCCGGCCGCATCCCCTCCTTCAGGGCGGCGAGATACACGAACAGCTTGAAGGTGGAGCCCGGGGAGCGCAGGGCCTGGGTGGCCCGGTTGAACTGGCTGGTCTCGTAGTCCTTGCCGCCCACCATGGCCCGCACCAGGCCGGTGCCCGTTTCAATCGTGACCAGCGCCCCCTCCAGCCCGCCATAGGCGCTGCTGTTGATCACCCGTTGCGCCTCTTCCTGCCAGGTCTGATTGAGGCTGCTGCGGATCGTCAACCCACCCACTTCCAGCTGCTCCGGCGTGAGCACCTTCGGCAGCTCCTGGGCCACCCAGCTGGTGAAGTAGGGGGCCTGGCTGTTCCAGTACTTGGGCAGGGCGGGCTTGAGTTTGAGGGGGGTGGCGGTGGCCTCCGCCTGCTCGCTGCCGCTGATGAAGCCCGCCTCCCGCATCCGCTCCAGCACCACCGCCCGCCGCTGCAGGGCCAGCTCCGGATTCACCAGCGGCGAATACACCGAGGGGGCCGGAGGCAGGCCGGCGATCAGGGCCGCCTCGGGCAGGGTGAGCTGGGCCGGCGTTTTCGAGAAGTAGATCCAGGCGGCATCGGCGACGCCGTAGGCGCTGGAGCCCAGATACACGTAGTTGAGGTATTGATCAAGGATCTGCTGCTTGCTGAACTCGCGCTCGAGCTTGCCGGCCAGGGCCGCCTCCTTGAGCTTGCGCACCAGGGTGCGGTCCTGGCTGAGGTACACCGTGCGGGCCAGCTGCTGGGTGATCGTGCTGGCGCCCTCCTCCACGGCGCCACTGCGGATGTTGCGCAGCATCGCCCGGCCGATCCCCACCGGATCGATGCCGCCGTGCTCGTAGAAGCGCCGGTCTTCGGCGGCCACGAAGGCCTGGCGCAGCAGCTCGGGCATCTCGCCGCTGGTCACCTTCTCACGGGTGGCGGGGCCGAGTTTCTGCAGCACCTGGCCGTCGGCGGAGAGCACCGTCACCGTGCCGGGCCGGTTGAAGGTGTTGATCCGCTCCGTCTCCGGCAACAGGCCGTCGAGGCCCCTCACCAGGGCCGACTGGCCGAAGGCCACCAGGCTGCCGGCCCCGGCCGCCAGCACCGCCGCGATCAGCAGCTGGTAGCGGCGGTGCCGGTGCTGCTGGGCCCGCTGGGTCCGCTCCGCCCCGCGTGCCGTTGTGCTCACAGGCCCACCGTCAGCCGGCTGTGGCCGATCGCCAGGGCGGTGACCAGCATGCCGAGCACCAGGAACGGCTGGGCACTGGCCTGATACTTCACATCGAATGCGACCGGATCGCGCAGCAGCCAGAGATCCTGGAAGGTGATCTGGGGAATGATCAGCAGCACCAGCAGCACCGCCGCGAAGTGCTGGTCAATCGCGATCAGCACGGCCACCATGGCCAGCTGGAACCCGTCGATCATCGCGGCGCTGATCCAGCTGGCCCGCTCGATCCCGAACACCACCGGCAGCGACTGCAGCCCCAGGGCCCGGTCGCCCTCCACGCTCTTGAAATCGTTGACCACGGCGATGCCCAGGCCGGCCAGGCTGTAGGCCAGGGTAAGAGCGGCGGTGGTCCAGGTGAGCTGGCCGAACAGGGCCTGGCCCGCCCACCAGGGCAGGGCGATGTAGCTGGCCCCGAGGGCGTAGTTGCCCAGCCAGCCGTTCTGCTTGAGCTTCAGCGGCGGGGCCGAATAGATGTAGCTGACCAGCGAACCGCCCAGGGCAAGCAGCAGCAGCACCGGGGTGCTGTGGCCGGCCCAGAGATCGAGGCCGGCGGCCACCGCCAGCCCCGCCAGCAGCAGCACCCAGATCTGTGCCCGCACCTGGCCCAGGCCGATGGCGCCCGATGGGATCGGCCGGTAGGGCTCGTTGATCGCGTCGATCTCGCGGTCGTAGTAATCGTTGAGGGTCTGGGTGTAGCCGGCCAGCAGCGGCCCGCTCATCACCATGCAGGCCAGGGCGGCGAGCACCTCGGGCCCGCTCCAACCAAACCGGCCTGAGGCCGCCGCACCGCAGATCACCCCCCAGATCAATGGAATCCAGGTGACCGGCTTCATCAGCTGCAGCCGCAGCTTCCAAAGGCTGCTGGTGCCACTGGCACCCTTCATGCCGAGCAACTGGCGGGCGCCGCCACGGCTGGAGGGGGAATCGGGAGCGTCGCTCAACAGACCGATGCGGAGATCACCAGCATGATCGAGACCTTCAAGCTGGCGCGATTTCGTCGTCGAAGAACCAGCCGGTGCTGCCGTTGCTCAACTCCACCACCACGCCGATGCCGCTGCCGTCGGTCATCTTGTAGCCCTTCACGGTGCCGGATGCATCGCTCTTGAGCACCTCGACGAGATCGGCAGGAATGCGGTCGCGCACCCGGGTGATCTTCACCTTGGATCCCACAGTGATCGTGCCTGGGGTGAGAGCCTGAGTCATGGCCTGCGCGGCTGGACAAGTGGCGCAACCTTAACAGCGCCCTCCTGATCACTCTCCTGCCATGGTCGCCAAGCGCCTGATCCCCTGCCTCGATGTGGCCGATGGTCGGGTGGTCAAGGGGGTGAACTTCGTCGGCCTGCGCGATGCCGGTGATCCGGTCGAGCTGGCCTGCCGTTACGACGCCGCCGGCGCCGATGAGCTGGTCTTCCTCGACATCGCCGCCAGCCATCAGGGGCGCACCACCCTGGTGGACCTGGTGCGCCACACCGCTGAGGCGCTCACGATCCCGTTCACGGTCGGTGGCGGCATCGGCAGCGTCGAGGGCATCACCGAACTGCTTCGCGCCGGCGCCGACAAGGTCAGCCTCAACTCCTCGGCGGTGCGCCAGCCGGAGCTGGTGGGGGAAGGCGCCCGCCTGTTCGGCTGCCAATGCATCGTCGTGGCGATCGATGCCCGTCGCCGCACCAGCGCTCCCGGCTGGGATGTCTACGTCAGGGGCGGCCGGGAGAACACCGGTCTTGATGCCGTGGCCTGGGCCCGCCGGGTCGTGGCGCTCGGGGCCGGTGAAATCCTGCTCACCTCGATGGATGGTGATGGCACCCAGGCCGGCTACGACCTGGAACTGACCCGCGCCGTGGCCAGCGCCGTGGCGGTGCCGGTGATCGCTTCGGGTGGCGCCGGCAGCATCGACCACATCGCCGCAGCCCTCCAGCAGGGCCAGGCATCGGCGGCCCTGCTGGCTTCCCTTCTGCACGACGGCGTGCTCACGATCGAGCAGATCAAGACGGGTCTGCTGGAGCGGGGGCTGCTGATCAGGCCCCTGGAGGGGCCACGCCCGCTGGTGCCGGAGATTACAATTTTTGAAGAGTGATGAACCTGATTTCACTGCTCTCCTCGTCCGTGCCCCCTGCCATCTCGCCCGTCTCCACCGCCGTCGCCCTGCTGACGATGGTGGTGGTCGTGGCACTGGTGGCCTGGGCACTCTCGCTGATGCAGGCCGCCAACGACCGCCAGGAGTTTTCGCTGATGCTGGCCGGTTGCATGGTCTGCTCCGCCGCCGTCGGCCTCACCACGGTGATGGTGCTCACCTTCGCCAGCCCCAACCGCCTGCTGGCCGTTGGCCTTGGTCAGGGGCTGCCGGATCCGGATGGGCTGTTCAGCCCCGACCAGCTCGATGTGTCCTGGGGCAGCCCGCTTGAGTGTCTGGTGGAACCCGGGCGCTGCGCCGCTCTGCCATCCTCCTGAGCAACCGTTTGCCGCCGTCGCTTGAAGCCTGGTGATCCCGAGGCGGTGCGAAAGCTCTTCGACGCGATCGCCCCCCGCTACGACCAGCTCAATGACCTGCTCAGTTTCGGCCTGCATCGCCTTTGGAAGCGGCAGGCGGTGGGCTGGCTGAGACCCAGGCCCGGCCAGTTCCTCGTGGATCTGTGCTGCGGCACCGGAGATCTTGCCCTGGTGCTGGCCGCGAAGTTGCGCCCCGGCGGCAGTGTGCTGGGCCTCGATGCCGCCGCCGCCCCCCTTGCGTGCGCCCGTCGTCGCGCCGAGCGCCAGCCCTGGCTGCCCGTGCGCTGGCAGCAGGCCGATGCCCTGGCCACCGGCCTGGCCGCTGCCGCCGCCGACGGCGCCGTGATGGCCTACGGCCTGCGCAACCTGGCTGATCCGGCGGCGGGCCTGCGGGAGCTGCGGCGGCTGTTGCGGCCGGGTGGCCGCGCCGCGGTGCTGGATTTCAACCGCCCCGACCCCGCCACCCCTGCCGGTGCCGCCGTCGCCGGCTTCCAGCAGCTCTACCTGCGCCGCCTGGTGGTGCCCGCCGCCCGCCGCTTCGGTCTGCCTGAGCAGTACGCCTACCTGGAGGCCAGCCTGGAGCGGTTCCCGACGGCGCCCGAGCTGGAGCGGCTGGCCCGTGCCGCCGGCTTCAGCGCGGTGCGTCACCGGCCGATCGCCGCTGGCCTGATGGGTCTGCTGCAGCTGGTGGCCTGAGGCCGTTCTGAGAAGATCGCCAGATGCTTTTCCAGGACATCATCGCCACCTTGAATCGGTTCTGGGCCGAGCAGGGATGCCTGCTGCTGCAGCCCTACGACACCGAAAAGGGCGCCGGCACGATGAGCCCCCACACGGTGCTGCGGGCGATCGGCCCCGAGCCCTGGGCCGTGGCTTACCCCGAACCCTGCCGTCGCCCCACCGATGGCCGCTACGGCGACAACCCCAACCGGGCCCAGCACTATTTCCAATACCAGGTGCTGATCAAGCCGTCGCCGGATGGCATCCAGGAAACCTATCTGGCCTCGCTTGAAGCGCTCGGCGTCCGCGCCGCCGACCACGACATCCGCTTCGTGGAAGACAACTGGGAATCCCCCACCCTCGGCGCCTGGGGGGTGGGCTGGGAGGTGTGGCTCGATGGCATGGAGGTCACCCAGTTCACCTACTTCCAGCAGTGCGGCGGCCTCGACTGCCGGCCGGTGTCGATTGAAATCACGTACGGACTGGAGCGCCTCGCCATGTATCTCCAGGATGTGGAGAGCATCTGGGATCTGCGCTGGAATGCCCAGCGCTCCTACGGCGAGATCTGGCTGCCGTTCGAGAAGGGCCAGTGCACCTACAACTTCGAGGCCTCCAACCCCGAGCGCCTCCTGCAGTTGTTCGCCCTCTACGAGGCCGAAGCCGCTGAGCTGGTGGAGCGCCGCCTGCCAGCGCCCGCCCTCGATTACGTGCTCAAGTGCAGCCACACCTTCAACCTGCTCGAGGCCCGCGGCGTGATCTCGGTGACGGAACGCACCGCCACCATCGCCCGCATCCGCCACCTGGCGCGCCAGGTGGCCGAAGCCTGGTTGCAGGAGCGGCAAAACCTGGGCTTTCCCCTGCTGGGATGAAACGCACCCTGCTGGTGGCGGTGCTGCTGGCCGGATCCTTCCAGGCCGGGCGCCTCACCGAACGGGCGATCTGGCCCTGCCGGCTGCGGCCGATCGCCGCCCTGGTGGCCCCCCTGCTCGGCCAGGACCTGCCCAGCCCCCAGCTCTGTGAGCTGATGCTCAAGCTGCCCAGTTTCTGAACGCCGGCGCCAAACGGCCGTGGCAGGGGAACCCTCAGGGCTGCGGTTCGGAGCGGGAGCTCGATGTCAGCGCTGTCGCGGCCCCTGCTCAGCCTGCCCCTGCTCAGCGTGACTCTCGCCCTGGCGGGGCTGGGTCTCGGCGTGGTGCCCCTCGGGATTCCACTCTGCGGTCTGGCCCTGGTGCTGTTGAGCGGCTTCGCCTGGTGGCAGGCGGGCCGGCATGGGCTCGCGCCGGGGCCGCGCCTGGCCCTGCTGCTCCTGGCGCCCGCCCTGCTGCTCTGGGGCCTGGCGCAGCAGCCCCAGCCAGGTCCGAGTGATCCGGTGCGGCTGCTGCCCACCGCTCCCCTGGCCCGGCAGCCGGTGCAGCTGCGGGGCCGCCTCGGTGGCGATCCCCAGCCCCGCGGTGAGCAGGGCGGCTGCCGTGCCGTGCTGGAGCTGGCCGGCGGCCGCACCGAACTGCTGTTTGACCGCTGCCCAGCCCTGCAGCAGGGTTGGCGGCTGGCGGTGAGCGGCGAACTGCGCCGGCCGGCCAGCGGTCCCCATCCACTGTTGAGCGGTCCGGCCGAGCGGCTGGCCCGCCAGGGGATCTGGAGCCAGCTGCAGGTGGACGGGGAGGCCGAGCTGCTGGAGCGTCCGGCCACCCCGATCGCCGGGCTGCGGCGGCGGATGGCCGCCGCCCTGCTGCAACGCTGCGGACCGGAGCGCGGCGGCGTGCTGGCCGCCCTGGTGCTCGGCAGCGCCGTGGTGCCTGTGCCCGCCGATGTCCGTGATGCCTTCCGGGTGGCCGGACTGTCCCATGCCTTGGCCGCCTCCGGCTTCCACCTCACCGTGCTGCTGGGGGCGGTGATGGCCCTGGGGCGTCACCTCAGCCGGCTTCCCAGGACGGCCCTGGCGGTGGGAGCGATGCTGGTGTTTCTGCTGCTGGCCGGCCCCCAGCCCTCGGTGGTGCGGGCGGTGCTGATGGGGGGTGTGGCCTTCGCGGTGCTCGAAAGCGGCGGCCGCAGCCGGCCCCTCGGGGTGCTGCTGCTCAGCGTGCTGGTGATGCTGCTGGTGCGCCCCAGCTGGCTGCTGGATGTGGGGTTTCAGCTTTCGGTGGCGGCCACCGCTGGCCTGATCCTCACCGCCACGGATCTGGAGCAGGTCCTGGTGCGGCAGCTGCCCCCCTGGCTGGGGCCCCGCTGGATCGGGGCGGGCCTGGCGGTGCCGCTGGCGGCTTCGCTCTGGACCCTGCCGCTGCAGCTGCTCCATTTCGGCGTGGTGCCGCTCTATGCGGTGCCCGCCAACCTGGTGGTGGCGCCGCTGCTCACCCCGCTCACCCTCGGGGCGATGGCGATGGCCCTGGCCGCCGTCACCCTGCCTGCGCTGCTGCCCCTGCTGGCCTGGCCCCTGGGGCTGCTCACGGAACTGCTGCTGCTCGTGGTGCGCGGCTTCGCGGCGTTGCCGATGGCCCAGTGGCAGATCGGGCGACCCCAACCCTGGCTGGTGCTGCTGTTCTTTCTCTCGCTGCTGCCCTGGCTGCTGGCAGGGTTGCGCTGGCGGCGCCTGGGGGCGGCCGGGATCGGGCTCACCCTGGCCCTGCACCTGGCCCTGCTGAGCAGCGATCAACTGGTGCTGATCCACCAATGGGGCGGGGATCTGCTGCTGGCCCGCCACCAGGGTCGCGGCGCCCTGGTCAGCAGCCGCGCCGATGGCCTCAGTTGCGCCTCAGCCGCCAAACTCGCCACCGGACTTGGCCTGGCCCGCTTCGACTGGATCGCCCTGCTCGATCCGGTGGCAGCGGCTGAGCCAACCTGCTGGCGCGCCCAGGCTTCCCTGCTGCTGGCCTCCACGGATGGCAGTGCGCCCCTGCTGCCGGGCCAGCGGCTGGAGAGCCCTGGCCTCGCCCTCACCCCCCTGAGTGCCGACAGCCGGGCCTATGGCCTGACGGTGGGGGGGCACCGCTGGCTGTTGCTGCCGGATCGGCAGGCGCTGGTGGCCTGGCAACGGACCAGGTCCGCCGGGGACGCGGAACAGCTCAGCGGCGCCTGGAGTGGCACCTGGCTCGGCTTTCGCCCCCGGCGCCACGAGCAGCAGGCTGTGACGATGGCGGCTCCCCGGCGGATCTGGGTGAGTGGCGACTGGCCGGCGGCGCCCCGGGGATGGCAAGCCAGCGGCGGCAGTGGATCGCTGCAGAGCCCGGCCGGCTGACGGCTCCGTAAAGTTCCCCTTCGTGCGGGCCGCTTCGGTGGTGCCGGACGAAGCTGGAGAGGTGGCTGAGTGGTCGAAAGCGAACGACTCGAAATCGTTTGAAGGGAAACCTTCCGTGGGTTCGAATCCCACCCTCTCCGTTTTTGGCTGCGCTCCACTGGCGGCCCGTTCCCAGCCTGAGCTGGTCCCGGCCGGATCAGAGTTGAAGCGTGAGCGTGGCGGTGTTGTTGGCCTGGGATTCCAGGGGCTCCAGCACATGGCGCTCGGGGTCCGCCACCACCAGCAGCTGATGGCGGCCCGGTGGCAGCGGCAGGGCCAGGCAGAAGGGTTGGGTATCTCCGGCTGCCAGCCAGGGGAGCCGCAGGTACTGATGGCCGGAATAGCGGTCGTTGATCACCACGGCCACCCCAAGATCGCTCACATCCAGCGTGCCGCGATTGCTGACCTGGAAGCTCAACTGGCCATCGCTGTAGCCCAGCTGTTCCACGGCGAGGTCGGAGCCCAGCATCCGGATCTGCTGGAGCGGGTAGATCGCCAGCGATTCGAGCCGCCGCAGCTGGCTGCCGGGATGTTCATGGTGCAGGTGGCCGCCATGGCGCAGATCGCGGCTGCAGCCATGCAGGTGCAAAGGGGCTGAGGCCACGGGCACAGTGACCCGCCCTGATTCCGGCTGGGTGTCCCAGAAGCCGCAGCAGTCCCAGTGGAGACTGCTGCCGAGGAAGTGGATCGGATCGCTGGCGTCGCCAGGGTCGTTGGCGGCCAGCCGGTAATGCTGCAGGCTGCCGTAGAGCCCCTGGGCGGCAACCCCTGGATCCTCCGCAGCCCGGTTGCGCCGCTTCTGCCCCATGCAGAGCTTGGAGGCCACGGTGATCACCAGGCTGTGCCATTCCACCCCCAGCCGCAGGCCGTAGATCGGTGCTACCTCCAGGCGCCCCTGCTCGATCAAGGAGGTGATCGTCGCCCCGATCCGCTGCTGCAGCGGCAGTCCTGCGCCGGCTGCCAGGCTGGCCGGGTCCACGGGGTGGCGCAGGGCCGTGGCATCGCCACTGAAGCAGACATAGGGGAAATGGGAGCTGCCATCGCCTGGCTGGAGCTGCCGGATGCTGCCATCGCCCGCCGCGCACTTGTACAGGCGCGTGCGTGGCTCGACCCCGTCATGCAGAAAGGTGAGCTCGCCATTGTCGAGGCTGGTCGTGGTGCCGAGCCCCAGCACATCCCCTTCGAGGGGAATGCTCTCCAGGGGCAGATGTTCGCGCACATCTCCCTGGATCAGATCCGTCACGGTGTTGGCGATCGAGAAGCTCAGCATCGGCCCGCGGCGTTGCTCTGGATCAGGATGGAAACCGGGTGGGATCGGGTGCCATGCCGTGGTTCGTGAAGCTGGAGCAAGGGGTCGTCGACCGCGCTGGTTTCGACGCCCATCTTCCTGCCCATCTGGCCTGGGTCAGCCAACTGGAACGGCTGGGTCACCAGCCCAGCACCGGCTACTGGCGGGAGAGCAAGGGGATGAACGGCGGCGGAGCGGGCGGCATGTTGCTGTTCCAGGCAGGCGATCGGGCCGAAGCCGAGGCGATCGTGGCCCGCGACCCGCTGATTCAGGCCGGTTGCGTCAGCTGGGTGCTGCACGAATGGAAGGTGGTGGCTGGCGCGCTCCGGCCAGAAGCACCACCGCCGCTTACATGCGGGCCAGGGCCGAGATCTTGACCAGCTTCTCCTGGTCGAGCCCGTTGAGCTCGTTCACCGAGAGCAGACCATCCTTCACCAGGGTGGCAAAAACAAAAACAAGAGAGGAATCACGCAGATCGAACTTTCCATCCATCTCGTGGCGTTTGGCGCTCAGGTAATCGTGCAGGCTCCAGACATCACCTGAGCAATGGATGGAACTGACTCTGCTGTGCAGATCCGTGATCAGCGAGGCCACCTCCCGCTCATAGGCGAGATCGACGGCTTGCTTGGCAATGTGCCGCTCCTCTGAGCTCCAGCCCTTCTGGCCTGTTTCCACGATCCCGTCATCTTTTTTCAAGGTGTTGGGACCCTAACACCTGGCTGGGGCTCAGTGCGAGGGAATGGATCGGAGCTCAAGCTGCTCTTTCTGGGCCCTTGATCTTCGCAATGAAGGGAGTGCGTACCAGGGCGAATCCGGGTGGTGATGGTGTTCCCAGTGGTAGCCGAAGTGATAACAGGCGATCAGAGACAATGCCGGTGGCAACGAGCTGCTGCCCACCTGATGGGAGCTGCCCGGTGCAGCGGATTGTTCCCGGTGGGGGAGATAGGTTCCAAACAGAAAAAGCTGAACGGAGCTCAATACCAGGGGGAGGATCCAGAACAGCCCAAGCACGGCAATCGGCTGGGCGGTGGTGAAGCTCAAGGCGGCAAGTGCCAGGCCCCAGATCGTCAACAGCCAACCAATCTGCCGGGCAGACAAGTAGCCAGCCATGAAGGTGAAATACCAGAGCAGCGGGTGCCGGTGCCGGCCATCGTGAAAATCAGGATCCCCCCGTTCTCCTGGGGAGCGGTGGTGGCGGATGTGGTTGGCATGGCAGAGGCGATAGGGGATGGCGGCGTAGAGCCCCAGGCAAACCTTGCCGAGCAGGGTGTTCAGGCCAGGATTCCGGGGAACCAGGCAGCCGTGCATGGCGTCATGGGCCACGATGAACAATCCGGTCTGCAGAAAGGTGCGAACCAGGATGATCACGGACACGCCGATCCAGGCCGGTGCAGGGCTCTGCAGCAAAAGGCTGAGTGGATCAATCCAGCCGAGCAGAACAAGGCTGGAGAACCACAACCCGATGATCATCAGGGCCAGAGAGCGCCCCAGCCCCGGCATGTCAACACCGCAAAGAAAGACCAGGATCAGCGGATGAAGTTAACAAGTTCCTTGGGGGAAGCCAGCAGGTCAATGGCGACAAAAAAGATCTTGTTCTGGGGATTGAGCAGGAACCGCCAGGCCACATTCATGCCAACGCCGGCACCGAACCAGGGGGTCTGTACCTTGCCCGTCACCTTGATCTGGGTGAAGCCATCGTCCGCAGGCTCGGTGACACCCTGATCAGGAATCAGCTTGAGATTCTGGCAATCTTCCTTGAAGAAGCGAAGCACCGCCTCCTTGCCGATGATCGGCCGCTGGAAGGGAGGTTGAAGCGCTCCGTCCGGGAGAAACAACTCGATGAGCGCATCGAAGTCGTTGGCATTCAGAAGGTTCATGTAAGACAGCACCGTGGTGTTGCTCACATTGGTGATCGACACTTCGCTGCGCTGGGATACCTCTGTGGGAGGCGCCACCGGTTCTGCCACGCGCCTGTCGATTTCGAGTTTGTTGGCATCGAATCCCATGTCGACGACGGCATTGCGCAGGACCGTGATCTGCTGGCCGCCCTCAAGCCGCTTGATCGCATCAAGAATCGCAGCCGCATTGGCAGAGAGCTGATAACCCTGGGGAATCGGTGCCACGATTCCTTCTTCCATCCATTCGCCCAGCTTGTACCAGAAACCGAGCTTGATGTTGGGGGACCAGACCGTGAAGGTCCGTGAAATCGGGGTGTCGACCCGGTTGGCCAGATCGCACATCACCTGGGACTGATCCGCGAAGCTCATCTGGCGGATCTGGTTCAGCGTGGGTTCGGCGAACTGCATGCGAGCGGCGCCGGGGGCTGCGATCGTGATCGTTTTTCCCATCTCCAGGTACGCATACCAGATCAGGGCCAGTTGATCCTCGGCATTGAGCTGGTCGAACCGGGCGATCGTGGCCGGAACGACGTCGGCCGCAAGGGTGGATGGAAAAATGCCGCGGGCTTCTTCGATCGTGATCGGCATGGCTGGGACCCCGGGGAGCGCATTGGGCGTGTGTCGATCGTAACGGAGTCAACTCCGAACAGTCCTGGCGCCCAGGCCACTCTGGTGGCATCCCTTAACCACAAGGGGTTGCAGGAGGGGGAGCCCCCTAGGTTGCAGCGCAGCCTTCTCCCAGCGGCCGTGCTGGCGCTGATGCCATGACCCAGGCGGACCCCGGCCAGATCGTCGAGTCGGTGAAGTTCCTGCTCAAGAGCGTGCGGCAGCTCAGTGATCGCTTCCGGGAAACGAACACCCGGCTGGAGCGCAGCTTCGAGGCCGTGGAGGCCGATGTCGCCGATCTGGCCGGCCGGCTCGAGCGGCTTGAGGCCGATCAGCGTGCCCTGCTCCCCGACGACGGATCCCCCGCTGCCGTGCGGGCCACCCCGGCCCCGGCGATCGGTTCGGGCGGCGAGACCGCCGTGGTGCCGGCCCTGAACCTGTCGCTTTCCCAGCTGATCGACACCTACATCAGCACGCCGATGCTGCTGGAGTCGTTCTGCCGGCCCTGCGCGCTGGGCGCTCGCACCTTGAGCGGGGAGACCGATCAGGTGGAGCTGGAGCTGTTCAGCCAGGGCACCACCTGGGCCGTGGAGATGCTGGATGGACCCTGGCTGCTGCTGCCCCGCCCCGGCAGCCTGGAGCGGCGTACCCAGGTCCAGTCGCTGGAGCGCCTGTTCGAGATTGACGGGGCAACGGCGCTCCCCGCCACCCTGCACCTGCACCAGCCCGCCACGGCCCTGGCGGTGCAGCATGGCCGGCGCTGGACCCTGCAGGAGCGGGGCCGGTTGAGCGTGATGGCGGATCCGTTGCGGCGCAACACCGCCCAGCTTCTCGCTGAGCTCGAAGCGCGCCTGGCCCGGCTGGAGGGGGCGGGCATTCAGCCGGGGTAGTGGATCTCGCCAGGCTCTTTGACGCGCCACTGCTCCCCATCTGCTTCGATCCGCGCCGCCTGGACCAGCTGGGCCGTGCCAACGGCGTGGGGCTGGAACAGGAAGATTCCCTTGGCGGGCTGATGGGTGCGGAATCCCTCCAGGGTGCGCTCCGTGGGCAGCAGCCAATCCTCTCCACCGAGGTGAACATGCAGATAACTGCCGCCACCGCTCACCACCTCAAGGCCGGTGGGTTGGGAGCGCCCCATCTGGATCGCATCTTCCGAGGCTCGGGAGATGTTCAGCTCGCTTGGGTTGGCTTCCCGGAGGGTGGCCTTGTCTCCGTGGTTGATCGCCGCGATCAGGCTGTCGATGCCCGGCTCGGCAGCAGCCAAGGGAGGCTCAGGGCTGGATACGGCGAGCAGCGGAGCCGACCAGGCGGTTGGCGGATCGGCGGGAGTGGCCGCAGGCTGGCTCGCTGCAGTCCGGCTGGTTCTGCTGGCGCGGAGTTCAGTCAGCTCGGCCTTGAGGCCGCTCAGCTCCTGGCCCAGGGCGAGCCCCTCCTGGCCCCTGGCTGTGGTCTGGCGTTCCAGGTTGGCAAGGCGGTAGCGCAGTTTGCCCATCCGCCTGGCGAGCAGGTAGGCCCAACCCAGCGCCCCGAGGCCGCAGAGCAGGCCCAGGGCGCCGACGAGCAACGGAAGCCAGGGGAAGGCGAGGGCCATCAGATTGCTCAGAACCTTTCGGCCCACTGGCGGCCGAGGGTATTGGTGAGGGCCCGCAGGCCGAGGATGAAGCCGGGTTCCGGCTCCAGCTCGGCCAGTTCGCAGCCCTGGCGCTCCAGGCAGAGGGAGCGCACCTCCGTTTCCACGTCGCTCCAGAGCGTTTCGAGCCGGCAGAGCTTGCGCACCGGCTGCAACCCGGTGATGCGGCAGCTCTGGATCGTCGCGTCGTAGTTGATCAGGAACTGCTTGAGTTCGGCCAGGTTGCTGAGCCGGTAGCTGCTCACCAGGGCCTCGTCACTGGCCATGGCCGCCAGTTCCACCCGGTCGGTGGGGCCGAAGCTCTGCCCGTTGATCTCCAGTTGTTCGCCGGAGAACATCAGCTCATCGCGGGGATCGAAATCCCCCTTCAGATTCACCCCCGTGCTGATCAGGCCGCAGGCCGTTTCGTTCTTGTAGGCATCGGAGAGGGTGGTGGCGGCCGGGCCTGAGGCAAAGCCGGTGCTGAGCTGCTGCAACCGCTCCATCAACTGATCCGCCTCACAGCCAGGGCTGAAGCGGCCGCTCTGGTCCAGCCAGTTGATCAATCTGCCGCCATTGCCACCCAGATAGACGGGCATCGGCGCGCTGCGCAGCAGGCGTGATTCGCCATCAAGGCCCCGCAGGATCGTGCCCAGGTAGTGGTAGAGGCCACCGAAGCTGAGCGCCAGCAGGCTGATGAACTGCTCGAGCTGGGCCGATCCCTCGCCGCGCAGCACCGGCAGGCGTTCCGAAAGCAGGTCCTCGGAGCCGTAGCGCATGATGTTGTCGAGTCGGCTGGTGAAGTTGCGGTCCTGCCGCGCCCGGGCTTCGTCATCGCTGATGTCGGCCGTGAGGCTGGGCGGAAACAGCCACTTCAGAAACGAGGGCTTGCGCTGCAGCAACTGGCTGCAGATCTGGCGTCCCGCATAGGGAACCGACACCTGGTGGGTGAGGGTGTTCTCCTCCCAGATGCTGAGATCGGTGGTGCCGCCACCCACATCCAGGCAGGCGGTGTGCACCATCTGGCGGCCGAGGTAATTGCCGAAATAGCTGGCGAAGGCCACGGCCTCGGTCTGCAGACCGCCCTCGCCGCCTCCCAGCGCGAGGCTGTGGGGCAGGCCCGTGCTGCTGCCCAGCTCCTGACAGAGATCGCTCCAGAGGCGCCGGTAGTTCTGCACTTCGTTCGGGGAGAAAGCGCTCGGATACGACACCGACCAGGCCATGGCGCTGGCGCCGGCGGCGGCGGCGTTGGCGCTGATCAACAGGGCCAGCTCCTTGAGATAGGGCTTCTGATATTGGAGCTGGCGCCATTTGAAGCCGGTGCGCAGCTCGGCCCCGCCGAACTCGCCCGGGGTGGGCACCTTGAGGCGGGCCTCGTGGAACAGCTCCGGCACCGCCCCCGCCACCTCCAGCCAGCCCCGCAGACTCAGGGCCGTGGCGGTGGGAGGGTTCTGGCCGCGGGGCAGCATGTCTTCGGGGATGAAGTACTGGCTGAGCAGGGTCTGGCGGGTTTCCTTCTGGGCCAGGGTGAGTGGAATCACCCGGGTGTCCAGCGGTTTGAGCACGGGAGAGCCACCGCCCTCGTCCACGAAGAAATTGGTGAAGGAGGTGCCGAAGTCGATGCCCACCTTCCACTCGCCGGTCTGGCCGCCCGGCGGCGGCGGCGGCTCCACCGGGATCAGCCCCCGCTCCTTGCCCCGCTCGATCATCTTGATCAGGTCAGGGAACCGGTCGGTTGTGAAATACTTCACCGCCTGGCCGGCGTCGCGGCCGAACTGCCGCTGGTAATCGGCGAAGCCATCCACCGTCAGACCGGTGCTGCTGTCCTCGCAGAACACCACGAACCGGCTCCAGTGGCTGTCGTCGATGTTCGGCCACAGGCTCACCACCGGCAGGTCTTCGGCGATCAGGTTCTGCTCCTGGAGGGCGAAGGAACGGCTGACCGGGTAGGGCTCCGCCTGGCTCACCAACGGCAGCTGCAGGGTGACCTCGATCGCGCTGCCGCCGGCGGATCGCACCAACCGCAGGCTGCAGGCCCGCTGCAGTTCGGCGCTGCTGAACAGGTCCCGCACCCGCTCGCGCAGGGGCAGCAGCGGGGTGACGGCGGTGCCGTTGACCAGGGGCTGACCTTCCAGCTTGCGGGGCAGCCAGGAATGGAGCAGCGCTGACTCGCCGGCCAGCAGGTAGATCGCCTGGAGGAAGAGGTCGTCCGGGGTGACAACCTCGATCTCCTGGCCGTACAGCGACTCCAGCTTTTCCTTGCTGTTCCCCACCGATTCCAGCGTCGCCGCTTTGTAGAGGTTGATCTCGGAGGCCGGCAGCCCGAGTCGGTTGGGCATCTGGGGGTCGAGCAGCACCACCGGCCTGGTTGGGCTGCTGGGCAGGGGCCGGCGGCGGCGGTCGCCCAGATCCAGGGTGGCCTGGCTGGGGCTGACACCCCCCTTGGCGGGCCTGGCCAACAGGGCCAGGGCGGTGGGCTTCGGCGGCAGGTTCGGCACCCGGGCCTCGGAGATCACGAGGGGGCCGATCCGCCCGCCGCTGAGCTCAGCGACGAAGCCCTTGAACACGTCGGCCAGCTGGGAGGCCATCACCTGGCTGTGCAGGTCGGAGGCGTTGAGCAGCCCGGCGCTGAGCTGGCTGATCCAGTCGGCCAGGGCCTGTTTCTGGGGGCCGCCCAGGTAGGCGATCGGGGAGGAGAAGCGGCCTTTCGCCGACCAGTTCATGCCGGGGATCGCACCACCCAGGTGCACCGCCGGACAGACCAGGGTGGCCGGGGAGCTGAAGCCGATCACCAGGCCATTCAGCCGCAACACGTAGAGCTGGTGCCAGGGATGGCTGCCATCGGCCAGCCGGTAGAGCGCCTGAGCCGGATCCGGCGCCGCACTCTGAAGACTGCGGGCAAACGGACCGACCGCCCCATCCTCGATGCCGGCCAGGTCGGGAAGAAAGACCCGCTCAGCTTCGAGCTTCACCCCGAACATGTCCCACAACGCCACGGTGGCCAGGCAGCCGAACAATTCCTCCAGCAGGGCGGTGCGGGTGGGGTAGCGGCTGTTGAGCACGGCCTGCTGGAACTGCAGGGCCCGGGACCAGGGGGATGGCAGGGCGTTGACCTGGCTGTTGGCCACCTCGTAGACGAGGTTGTTGGCGATCGTGCCGAGGCTCTGTTGATCCCGCCCCTGCCAGATCCCCGCTTCGGCACCTCCGGCCAGACGCGGCTCGGTCTTGGGGAACCAGGGGTACTGAACGATGTCGGAGGCAGCCATGGGGGGTTCAGGCGCTGAGCGTCCAGAGGGTGTCGGCCAGTCCGGCCATGCCGACCCGCCCGATGGCCTCGGCAGGCAGGCGGTCGATCGTGATCTTCATGCTTTCCACCGTGTCGGTGGCTTCAGGGCGATCGGGTCGCGCCTTGCCCCGCACCACCCGGTGCAGGTCATTGTGAGGGCTGGTGGCGCGCCCGAGGGCTTCGGGGTCGAACAGCTCCTGCTCGAAGCCGCCGCCATGGTTGGTGCTGATCTGCTGCAGCCATTGCAACAGGGCTTCGCTGTAAAGGTCGATACAGGTTTTCAGGGCCAGCTCGGTGCTGTCGCGGATCGCCGGCCGGCTGCCCGCCTTTGCGGTGGGCGCACCGGAGGGGGAGAAGAAGCGCCTGGCCCAGGGGGCGCCGCTCAGGAACGCGCCCATCGACACCTGCTGGGCGGCGTCGATCTCCTGGCTGAAGTTGTTGAGCCAGGCCACCGCGAAGCGCGCGCCCCTGGCCAGAGCCTCTCCCACCGGGGCGTCGTCGGGAATGTCCTCCCAGCCGACCTGGCCCTGGCGGGCGCGGCTGAGGACGAAGGCATAGCCGTTGGCCGGAGCCTGCTCACGGGCCCCGAGGGCGGCCAGCAGCTCCACCAGGTGAGCGGCGTTGGCCTGGGAGGTGCCGCCGATGCTGAAGCCATAGCGGGTCTTGAGATCGCTGCCCACCAGGTAAACCCGATCGAAGCAGCTCGGCCCGCTGGCCCGCAGATACTGGAGAGCGGCATCGGTGTTGAGCTGGAAGTTGCGTGCTTCGGCGTGGACGCCGGTATTGCTGTTCCCCTGGCCGTCGAAATCGAAGTAGGGCAGGAGCAGCGAGGCCTGCACGGAAACGCTGGCGAGGTTCTGCTCCCGCAGCCAGTTCTTGAGGAGCAGCCCCAGGCTGGGCACGCCGGAGGCCCCGGTGCCGCCGAACACACTGCCGAACAGGTGGATCACCGGCGCCTCGCCGTTGCCGGCGGCTGCCTGGATGTCGGCGAGCATCCGCTGCCACTGGCCAGTCTGGGCCTCCTGCTCCAGGTTGATCCGGTTCATCACCGCGGCGCCGATCGGCGGCCGGCCCCGGAAGCCCACCTCCAGGTCGGCCTCCTGTTCCTCCGGGGGGAACAGGCAATCGAACAATCCAGCCAGGCCGCTGGCCTGGCTGTTGAGAATCGCCTTGGGGAACACCTGATCGAGGCTCATGGCCCCGGTGCTGCTGCTCAACGGACTCCAGTGGCCGTAGTCGTGGATGTCGCCCCTGGCAAACGTGTCGCCACGGTCGCCGATGGCACGGCGCAGGGCGCCATAGCGGCTGATCGCCGTCTGGGCACGCAGCAACAGGGCGCTCTGCTGGTCGGGATCCACCAGGAAGGTGCCGAGGCTGGAGCGCCCTCCCCCCCCGCTGCCGCCATCGACGAGGCCGCAGGCGTGCAGATGGGTGAGGGCTTCAAGGCATTTGGCGCCGGTGCCTCCGACGCCGATGGCGAACAGGGTCATCTCAGCGGCCTCCACGCAGGGCAACGGCACCGGGCACCACGAAGCGGTGGCTGCGCGGCGAGGCCAGAACCGTGGGCAGCCAGAACAACAGCACCACGTCCACCACGACGAACAGCAGCAGCAGAATCCAGCCGAGCAGCGGCACCGGGTAGTAGTTGACGCCACCGCCCTCCAGCGGGCTGGTGCCCGTGACCTGCCAGCGGAACACGGTGAACACCCACTGGCAGAGCCAGCCGAACAGCACCAGCAGCAGGGCGGCGAACCACCATTGGGTGCGCATCTGCCGCACCTCGGCTGAGCTGCGGGTGCTGCGGGTGAACGTGCGCCAGTACCAGATCAGCAGGGCTGTGATGCAGCCGAGCCAGAACACCGTGAACGAGGGGCTGCTGCCGGTCTGCAGGTAGTCCTGCAGGTTGAGGCCGGGGCCGACCAGCCAGCCGGCGAACACATTGAGGAAGAGAGCGTTCTGGGCCAGGAACATCCAGAGCAGGCCAGCGATGACGCAGGCCAGAAGGCTGATCCATTCGCGGAGCCGCATGAACGTCGATGGCGTTAGGTCGTGAAGGCGATGCAGAAGGCGGCCGCCGGTGGACTGCCCGGCTTCACGGCGGCCTGGCTGAGGGTGGTGAGAGTCAACAGCAGGTTATCCGTGAGGTCCCGGGCTTGCTCCGGCCGGGTCCCGTCCCGGTTCCACTCAAGCCACCATTGCTCCGGCAGGGTGCCGGCCGCCACGGTTCCCCGGAACACCCCCGCCGTGCTGCCGGGAGGAATCACGAAGCTGGCGATGAGATCCCGGCCGCTGACCGCAAGCGCCGTGACGGATACCCCCTGGAGAGCGCCGGCGCCGCTGGCCAGCGGTATGGCGGCCAGGGTCATCAGACCTGCCGGTGCCGGTGTGGCCGTGTCGGGCTTCGATCCAGCCGCTGTCCGGGCGGAACTCACCTGGAGCCCGGTGGCGCCGGGCAGCAGCTTGACCAGCTGGTAGTCGTCGTTGCCGCCGGGGCCGTAGGTGGCTCCGCCAATGCGCACAGGCAGCCCCGTGCTGGCGGCGCCCCGGGGGTCGCCCCAGGCCGTGGCCGCCTTCAGGGTGGTCGGCCCGGCGCCGAGCAGGGAGAGCTCGATCGGCCCGGTGAACCCTGAGAGGGCCAGGCTCCGTCGCACCCCGGCGAGGAACGCCTCCACGTCCCCCCGCGATCCCGTGGTCAGCAGGTACACCGGGCGGTTGGCCTTGCCCACGTGCAGGCGGCGGGCGTTGCTGTCGAACACGGTGCCCTCGAACGGCAGACGCACGCCCAGCACGCCGATGCTCGCCCCCTTGGCCAGATCGGCCTGAATCGCCTGGCGCAGGGCCGAGATGTCGCCCTGGTTCACCTCCAGATCCGACACCATCACCCGCAACGGCGGCACCGGCCCTGCTTTGGGAATGGTCCAGAGGGTCTGGAGGCTTGAGGCCACGCTGGGACGGCCCCCCGGGCAGCCACCGAAGAAACAGGGATCGACCGCCTCGCTGATCGCCTCCACCGCGATGCCCGTGCTGCCACCGAGCCGATAGACGCCAGGGGCGTCGAAGCCGCTCGCTGTGAGCTTGATCGCCCTGAGCAACTGCTTCCACGGCTCACCGCCGCCGGCACCGTTGAGGAAGCCTGCCATCGAGTCGCTGCCGTCGATGCCGATCAGCGCCTGGCGGGAGGCAGGAATCGCCTGGCTGGGCGGCAATGGATCCCCGCTGGCAACGCAGGGGGGTAACCGTGCCACCGTGCAGCCGCTGGCAGCGAAGGCCAGCAGGGTGCCCACCGAGAGGGCCACATAGCGCTGCTGCGCCGAAGCGGATCGGATCGGGGCGGAGCTGGCTGAAATGGGGCGCGCAGCCACGAAGTATCCGGGGTTAAGCGCTGAGGCTAAGGCGAAATCCGCCGCCCTCCCCAACGGCAGGCTGTCCATAGGATGGCCAGGCGAGCAAGCCAGACGTCCGCCGTTGAGCGCTTCCCCCTCCGATGGCTGCGCCTCGGGCTGCAGCGGCTGCCTGCTGATCAGCCTGGCGCTCCTGGTGGGCTCGGCTCTGCTGGTGGCCGGCCCCGTCGGCTGGGCCCTTGCTGGGGTGATCGTTGCCGTGCTGCTGGCGCTCGGTGCGGACAAGACCAGACTTCCGGCATCGGCGCTGCGGCGCCAGAGCCGCCCTCCCTCTGCCAAGCAAGCTGAGCGCGTCGACAGGATCCAACCCCTGCCAGCTGCGTTGCTCGCTCCAGGCCTGGAGCAGGGGCTGGATCAGGAGTTGGATCAATTGCTGCTGGAAGCGCGCCGGGCGGTTGACGAGGCGGTGTAGGCGGGCTCGGCGGATCGGATTCCTGCCGATAAGATCGCCGGTGGAGGTTTGGCAGGTGGGATTGGCTCCAACACAGAGGGCGGCAACCTTCCTGCCGGTGGCCAGACTTCTCTGGATCGCTCCTGCCCTGCTGGTTGGTGAAGCGGTTGCCCAGCCGCTCGACTGGCGTCTGCCCCAGCAGGACCCGGCCACGGCTGCTGCTTTGCCTTGGCGCACCGAATCGGCGGAGCCCGGTCCCGGATCCTGGACTGTGGTACCGGCGAGTGAAGCGGTCGGCCCGGGATTTCCAGAGCAGGTCCCCACCCCCCAACCGATTGCGGCCGCCCCGCCGCCGATCACCAGGGTCCGCGGCCTCAGCCGGGGCATGACGGTCAACGGCACCCTCTACACCGACACCGCCCTGCAGGTGCCCAACGGCTTCGCCGCCGACAAGCGCTACACCGTTTCTGCCACCCTCACTGGCGTGAACCGCACCCGCTCCTGCGTTGGGAGCACCGCTGACTGTTCGGACTCTGCGCTGAACTTCGAGGTCACCCCGATCAGGGGAGAGGAAGCCAGCCTGGGCCTGAGCTGGAACATCCAGAGCCTGAGTTCCCGCAATGGCGGGACAGGAGCATTCTCCGGCCAGAGTCTCGGGTTCCGCGCCGCCGTCAACCTCACTCCCACCCTGGGGCTCTCCTTCGGTGGTGAGCAGATCATCCAGTTCGACAGCAGCATCGACCTAGGCCGAAACTTCTACCTGGTTCTCTCCCAGGCGGTTCCGCTCAGCGCCGGTCCTGAGCCTGTGGTGGCTGTGGCCACAGTGGGCATCGGCTCCGATTTCTTCGGTTATGGCGGCAACGGCATTCTCGGCTCCACGAACTGCCTGTCCGGGAACAACGTCAGCAGCAACAGTTATCCTAGTGGCACCGATTGCTTCTGGGGGCTGATCGGATCCGTCAGCCTCCACCTGGGCAGCCGTGTTTCCCTGGGGGCGGAATGGTTCGGGTATGGCATCGGCGCGGGGATTTCAGCCCGTCCCTTCGGCGAACTGCCGCTTACCGTCTCGGTCTATGCCACCGATTTCCTAGGCAACACCCCGAGCTACATCGAAGGCCTATGCACCACCAATCCTTGCGGTGCCCGCTACTATGGCCGCATGACCTTCTCCTTCTGAAGAAGGGACTGGGCCCCTTCGGGGTCGGCGAAAGGCTCTGGTGACAGGTTCACCCGCGGAGTAGAAACTTTTTTAGCAAAGAGTTTGGATTCAGGCTGGGGTAAAATGAAGTGGATGATGTGAATGCAATGAAAGCACCGTCAAGCCCTGGAAGCACGCGAGGCCGCCCATCAATGGTCGTGCCCTGGCAAATGCCTGTCGCCCTGATCACGGCTACGTCAGTGCTAACGACGGGTTTGCCTGCCCATGCCTTCCCGGATGCCCGCGTCAACCTGATCCGGATCTCTAGCGAGGGAGTCACAGCAATGCCCGGCCTGGATCAGGCCCGGTTGCAGGTTTCGGCCCCCGCACCTGCCCCTGCCCCCGCACCTGCCCCTGCCCCCGCTCCACTGATCAGTGAGGCATCACCTCTTGCAGGGCCCGGGGCTGGCCCCACCCTTCTGAGCGAGGCCGCCAAGCCCCTGGTGATGACCTTCGCCGGCCCCCTGCCGCAGTTTGGCCTCGACGACTACCTGTTGATTCGCCGCAAATCCGACGACCCCAACGTCAAAAAACCCGAAGTAGAGCAGATTCGCTTCGATTCCCCTTCTGTGGTGATCTCCCCAGATCGCCGCACGATCACCATCACCCCAACCAAGCCGATCGAGAAGGGCCAAACCCTGACCGCCCTGCTCCCCACGGGCAACTACGTCCTGCCCCTGGCCACCAGTTCCTGTTTCTTCCAGCTCGCTCCCCCTGTCGCGGCCCTTCCTCCTGTCGTGCCACCGACGCCGGCGCCGCCGCCGCCCGCATTTCCGATCCTGCCCGTGCTGCTTGGCATCGGAGCGGCAGCCTTGATCGGTTGCGCCATTGGTGGATGTTTCTCCGGTAACGCCGCCACCAATTCCTCCTCCAACTGAAGACCGAGCGACCGCAAAGCCCCTCTAGCTCCGAGATTCCGCCATGTCCAAAACCCTCGTCCTCGCCCTTGCTTCCGCCCTGGCGTTGGTTCCTCCAGCCATCGGCGCGGAGACAACGGACCTGCCGGCCTGCCAGAAGCCAGCCAAGACATTGGCAACCGTCCCCGTCAAAACGGTCGAAACCACCCTGGTGGCTCAGGCGGGCAGCCTCAGCCCCGTCTGCACATTCACGCCGGATCGCAAGCCCGCACCCGTGATTCGTGGTCTGTGGTGAGCAGTTGCCTCTGCGATCAGATCCCCAACCGCTCCCAGATCACGTTCAACTGGGCCTGATGCAGGTCGGTGCTGAAGCAGCCCTCCAGTAAGCCTTCGCCCAGCAGGTTGGTCACCTCGGGATCGGCTTCCAGATTGGCCCTGAAATCCCCCCCCTCCCGGTTCCAGGCGCTGTGGGCATGGCGCTGCACGATGGCGTAGGCCTCCTCGCGTCCCAGGCCGGCCTCCACCAGAGCAAGCAGCACCCGCTGGCTGAACACCACGCCGCCGTAGATGTTCAGGTTGCGCAGCATATTGGCGGGGTAGACCCCGAGGCCCTTCACCACTTCGGCCATCTCCCGCAGCATGAAATGGAGGGTGGCGGAGCAATCCGGCAGCATCATCCGCTCCACCGAACTGTGGCTGATGTCCCGTTCATGCCAGAGGGCCACGTTCTCCAGGGCCGCCACGGTGTAGCCCCGCAGCACCCGCGCCAGCCCGCCGATGCGCTCGCTGCGGATCGGGTTGCGCTTGTGGGGCATGGCTGAACTGCCCTTCTGCCCCTTGGCGAAGTTTTCTTCCACCTCGAGCACGTCGGTGCGCTGGAGGTTGCGGATTTCGGTGGAGAAGCGCTCCAGGGAGGTGCCCACCAGGGCCAGGGTCTGCACGTAATCGGCATGCCGGTCGCGGCCGATCACCTGGGTGCTGGCGGTGTCGGGCACCAGGCCCAGCCGCGCGCAGGCCAGCGCTTCCACCTGGGGATCGGTGTTGGCATAGGTGCCCATGGCGCCGCTGATCTGGCCCACGGCCACCACCGTTTCCAGCCGCTCCAGCCGCTCCTGGTTGCGCAGGGTTTCGGCCAGCCAGCCGGCCACCTTGAAGCCGAAGGTGATCGGTTCGCCGTGGATGGCGTGGGAGCGGCCGATCATCACCGTGCCCTTGTGGGCCCGCGCCAGCTGCCGCAATGCCTCCACCAGGGCATCGAGTTCGCGGCGCAGGGCCTGCACCGACTGCTTGAGCTGCAGGGCCAGGCCGGTGTCGAGCACATCCGAGCTGGTCATGCCCACATGGATGTGGCGACCGGCATCGCCGACATGTTCGTTGACGCTGGTGAGAAAGGCGATCACGTCGTGGCGGACCTCCGCCTCGATCACGCCGATGCGATCCAGGTCGAAGCTGGCCTTGGCACGGATTTCTGCCATCGCTTCCACCGGCACCCAGCCCAGCTGACAGCGGGCCTCGCAGGCCGCCAGCTCCACCTCCAGCCAGGTCTGGAACTTGGCCTGCTCGCTCCAGATCTCGCCCATCTCGGGGAGGGTGTAACGCTCGATCAAGGGCCGGCGCCGCTTGGGGACCGGCTCAATCTATGGCTCCACTTCGCGCCAACTGCCGCGCCCACCACCTCGCCGCCGCCGTGGTTCGATGGCTCCAGGACGGCGTCGGCTGGCCCATCCCAACGAGCCCATGGCCCGCAAGCAACGCCTCGACCTTCACCTGGTGAACCTGGGCCTGGTTGCCAGTCGTGGCCAGGCCCAGCAGCTGATCCGGGCTGGCCGGGTGCGCTTCAAAGGGCAGATCCTCGACAAGCCGGGCCAGGAAGTGAGCCTCGACCTGATTCCGGCTGTGGAGCTGGGAGCGCGCTTTGTGTCGAGGGGCGGTGAGAAGCTGCTGGCAGCTCTGGAAGCCTTTCCGATCGATCCGGCTGGCCGGGTCTGCCTGGATGGGGGAATTTCCACCGGTGGCTTCACCGACTGCCTGCTCCAGCACGGAGCCTCCCGGGTGTACGGCATCGATGTGGGCTACGGCCAGACGGCCTGGAGCCTGCGCACCGATCCACGGGTGGTCCTGAAGGAGCGCACCAACCTGAGGCATCTCCAGGCTGATCAGCTCTACGGCCCGGATGATCCCTGGCCGGATCTGGCCGTGGCCGATCTGTCGTTCATTGGCCTCTCGCTTGTGTTGCCGGCCCTGCGGCGGCTGCTTCGAGCTGGCCCCGCCGAGGCGGTGGTGTTGATCAAGCCCCAGTTCGAGGTGGGGCGCGGGCGGGTGGGAAAAGGGGGCGTGGTGCGGGATCCCGGCGCCCATGCCGATGCGATCGAAGCCGTGATCGCCGCCTCCTCTGCCCTGGGCTGGCCGGCGGCTGGCCTGGTGGCTTCGCCGATCACCGGTCCGGCCGGCAACCACGAATACCTGCTCTGGCTGGGCCAGGGGGCAGGCCTGCCCGCCCTGGATCGGGGCGGCATTGAGGCTCTGGTGGCCCTCACCCTGGCCGCCCGCTGAACGGTGCCTGGGCACTGGGGCCATCAGGAGATTCAGGGCTAGATGGCCGAGCTGTCGAGGTCGCCGGTGCGGATGCGGATCACCGTTTCGACAGGGCTGATGAAAATCTTGCCATCACCGATTTCTCCTGTGCGGGCGGCTTCCTGGATCGCATTGACCACCGTTTCAACGCGGTCATCGTCGACGACCACATCAAGTTTGAGCTTCTGCAGGAACTCCACGGTGAACTCAGACCCCCTGTAACGCTCTACTTGGCCCTTCTGCCTGCCGAACCCGCGCACTTCGCTCACGGTCATGCCGATGATCCCGGCGTTCACCAGGGCCACCTTGACATCTTCAAGCTTGAAGGGACGGATGATGGCTTCGACTTTTTTCATGGAGGAGGTGAGGAGGTGCGGTGTCGGCGGAGCTCAGGGTTTCACCGGAGGGGAACCCCACAGAGCGGGCCGTGAATCCCCAGCCGGCTGACGCGAAGACCAGCGGCTCGGGCGTCATGGCCGATCTGGGTGGCTGAAGCCTCTTCCACGCTGACATGGCCGGCCGCCAGCTGGGGCCAGTGGTGGTTCTCGAAGTGCGTTTGCAGCCACAGGATGCCAAGGGCCGTCAGGGCCAACAGGCGGTAGCCCCTGGTTGTGGCGACAAGTACAAGATCCAAGAAAAAGGCCCTGCGACCCAGCCATTAGGCCTGAGTACGCAGGGCTACGATGTCGTTGTTGCTACAGCCGGTTCGGCTGGTCAGCAATCAGCCGGCCTGGACCTGGCGGGCCGCCTCGTGACGGCGCTGATGGTAAACAGTGCCGCGATAGTGCAGTTCAACGGCTTCATTGACCCTGCCGGCTTCGTGCTGCAGGGGCTCCTGAAACGTGATGCCCCGGTAGATGTGCTCAACGGGCGCGGGAGTGGTGGCTTCCGCCGCATGGTCCCCGACGTGGCGAACACCGCGGTAGATGAGTGAAGTTGGAGTCATGGTTGAAAAGCTTCGATGGGAAGGGCTCACAGGTCTTGGAGCTGGTACCGCTTCATGCAAAGGAGCGTTGCTTCGCCTCGCGGTGGGGCTACTTCCAACAGGCGCACCGGGTTCAGCCCAGGGCATGCCCAACGTTTTGTCCTTGATACATAGCTAGCGCAGCAGCACTGTTCATGACGAACCAAGTGGCTGGATGCTCGATGAATCGTCACAATCTGTTCCGTCCATAGCATCGGCTGGCACGGCCGGAGCTTTGGTTTGCTGCTCCCTTCCTGGCAGCTTCGCTGGCCACCCCCTGGCCGCCTGATTCAGATCCCCACGCTTTGATCACCCAGCCCTGATGACCCCCACCCAGACCCCCCCCTATGGCGAGCGGCTGATTGCCGACGCCCAGTTGATCTGCTTCGACAACCCCCGGATCGGCCGCGCCTATGAGGTGGCGATCGAGCTGCCCGAATTCACCTGCAAGTGCCCTTTCTCGGGCTATCCCGATTTCGCGGTGCTGCGGCTGATCTACCAGCCCGGCCCCCGCGTGCTTGAGCTCAAGGCGCTCAAGCTCTACGTCAACAGCTGGCGGGATCGCAGCATTTCCCACGAGGAAGTGGCCAACCGCATCCTCGACGACCTCAGTGCAGCCTGCGAGCCGGTCTGGATGCAGCTGGAAGCTGATTTCAACCCCCGCGGCAACGTCCACACCGTGGTCAAGGTGAGCCAGGGGATCCGTCAGGCCTGCTGAGTCAGCCGGTTCGCTGCACTGCGGCCGCCCTCGACTGAGGCGAGAAGCGCAGGAAGCTCCAGGGCCAGGGCGGTGAGGTTGCGGTTGCAGAGGCCCGCCAGGTGGAACTGGCCCCGCTCAGGTTCGGCGATCGCCCAGAGCTGACGGGTGGCGATCAGACTGAGTCCGCCGCCCAGCAGGGCGATGGCAAAACCCAGATAAACCAGCGGTACGCCAGGGTCCCGCTTGAGCAACAGGCCACTGGCCGGCAGAACACTGACCACCCGCAGCGGCAGGCCACCGATCTCGATGGGCTCGCCGCCTGGAACGAGCTGACCGAGCCGGTGGGCATCGGCGGCAAAAACATCAATCGGACCCTGCTCGTTCGCCAGGGTGAGCAGGACAGGTTCGCTGCCATCCGGGCGGGTCGGCAGGGCAAGCCCCCAGATCTGCTCACCGAGTTCCGGCAGGCTTCGCAACGGCAGCTCCAGCAAGGGGCTGCGGCCGATCTGAACGGTGATCGCCGCCAAGGCCCAGTCCGCCTGGTACACGGTCATCCCCCGGAAGCGCAGCGGGTGGTTGACACTCACCTCAGCCGTCTGCAGCGGTTCTGCGTCGCTGTTCTTCAGCACCAGGCTGGAGCGGAACTGCTCAGGCCGCCCGGCCGGATCCCGCTCGATCCGGAAGCTCTCCACGGCCAGGTTGAGCTGGTTGACCCCCCGCGAATCAAGCAGGCTGAGCTCCCGGCCGGGGGCGAGAAAGCGTTCCAGGCGCTGGCCTCCCAGCGCCCCCCAGGCCGAGCCCACCATCAACACCACCAGGCCGGCATGGACCAGCAGCGGGCCGACGCGCCCAGCCAGGCCACGCCGTGCCGCCAGGCGGTCCTGGGCAAGCTGCAACCGCCAGCCTTTGGCGGCGAGCAGATGCTCCAGCCGGCTCAGATCGGAGCGCGGATCGGGGCTGGAGATGGTCTCCGCCAGGCTCAGTTTGCTGAGCTGGCGCGGTGTGCGGTAATCGATCCAGCGCAGCGCCGCCCTCAGGGCTGGCCACTGGCGCCGCCAGCTGCAGAGGACCAGAGCCAGGCCCAGCCAGGCCAGCAGGGCCAGGAACCAGCTGCTGGAATACACATGGTCCAGCTCCAGGCGGAGGATCCAGTCGGCCTGGAACAGGCCCAGCCAGGGGTGGCTGTCGTAGAGCTGGTGGTAGCGATCGGCGGCCTCCTGCTGGGGAATCAGCGTGCCGATGCTGCTGCCCACGGCGATCAGCAACAGCAGGCCAATGGCCACACGCAGATCGGAAATCCAGGCCAGCAGGCGCAGCAGAATGGCCGCTGCGCCGGCCTGTTTGGTGGGGCTCAAGGCCATTGAGCCAGCAGGGTGAAGGATCCGCTGGCCAGCAGAACAACGCCGCTGATCGGTGGAATCCAGCGGCTGAGGGCCCTCAGCGCCAGAAGACGCTGCATGGAGGCTGCGACTGTGCCAGCCAGCAGCAGGGGCACCACCTGGCCGGCTCCAAAGCAGGTGAGCAGCAGCATGGCCACCAGGGGTTGACCATGCTGGGCGATCCAGCCGAGCAGCACCGCCAGAACCGGTGTGGTGCAAGGACTGGCCGCCAGGCCGAAGGCCGCCCCGGCCGCCAACGGGGCCAGGGGCGCCGGCATGCCGCGGCGCCAACGCTCTGGATCGGGTCCGCTCGGCAGGGGCAGGTGCAGCAACCCCAGCAGGTTCAGGCCCATCACCACTGAGAGCACCGCCACCAGGGTGGGAATCACACCGGGAATCTGACCGTAGAGCCTGCCCAGCAGGGCACTGGCTCCACCCAGCAGCACAAGTGCCAGCACAATCCCGCCGGCAAAACTGAGGCTGCGTTGCCAGGGGCGGTGGGTGTGGCCAGGGAAGCCCGCCATGTAGGCCACGGTGATCGGCAACAGCGACAGCGAGCAGGGGCCCAGGCTGGTCAGCAGGCCGGCCCCGAACACAATGGCCAGGGTCAGGGGGCCAGGGGTGTTGAGAGAGCTGGCGGTGAGGTCTTCCCCCCAGCGGGCCAGATCGGCAATGAACAGCCCAGGGCTCGTCATCCGCGGGTTCGAAATCGGGGGGCCTGTAGCCGCCCAGGCAGATGGTTCAGCCTATCGGGGCGGGGTTCACCGCAGCGGCCTGGTCAGGCACCAGTCTCCGCCGCCTTCCACGGCTGGGGCCCCCATCCCCCTGGGCCGATTCGAGCGAACAGCGGATCAGCAGGCCGGCGGTGATCAAGCTGGCCAGCAGGGAATTGCCGCCGTAGCTCACCATCGGCAGGGGCAGTCCCGTGGTGGGCATGGCACCACTGGCGACGGCAATGTTGAGGATTGATTGCCCCACCAGCAGGCTGACGCAGCCGATCGCCACCAGCCGCTGCTGGTTGCTGCGCGAGCCCAGGGCCACCCGCAGGCCAACGAAGCCGAACAGCAGGAGGAAGATCAGCACCCCCAGGGAGCCCACGTAGCCGAATTCCTCGGCGAACACGGCAAAGATGAAGTCGGTTGATTGGATCGGCAGGTACTGCAGCTTCTGGGTGGAGAGGCCGAACCCTTCGCCCAGCAGTCCCCCGGAGCCGATCGCCAGCAGGCTCTGGACCAGTTGGTAGCCATCCCCCTGGGCGTCTTGCCAGGGGTTGAGAAAGGACACCACGCGGATCCGCTGGTACTCGTTGATCAGGATGCTTGCGGTGCCGATCAGACCACCCGCAACCGCCGTGCCGATCATCACCAGCATCGGCAGGCCGGCCGCCAGGGCCAGCGCCCAGAGCAGCAGGCCGGTGAGGGCGGCGGTGCTGAGGTTGGGCTGCTTGAGAATCAACAGCAACAGAATCGAGAACGTCGTCAGCCAGAGCAGTTTCTGGTCGATCCCAATGCGTTTCCAGTGGGCAAAGAGCGAAGCGCCCTGCAGAACGATGAACGGTTTGACCAGTTCGGAGGGCTGGATCTGGATCGGTCCGATCACCAGCCAGCGGCTGGCTCCATTCACCGTCGTACCGGCCACCAGGGTGGCGGCGATCAGCAGACCCCCTACCAGAACGGCCGGCCCAGCCAGGCGCAGCCAGCGCCTGAGCGGCGTGCTGATCGCCAGCCAGAGCAGGCCCCAGCTGGCGATCATCCAGATGGCCTGCCTTTTCAGGTAGTAGGCGGGATCGCCCATCTCCCGGGCGGCCACCCACCAGCTGGCGGAGGCCAGGATCAGCAGGCCCGCCAGGCTCCAGATCGCCACCAGGCCGAGCAGCAGCCGAGCTTCGGCCGGCCACTGAGCCCAGCGCAGCCTGGAGTCATCCCTTTGCTGGGGGGCGGCTTCGCCGCTCCGTCCGGTTGGCCGGGCCCTGGTGCGGGAGGTGGCGGAACCGGACAAGGGGAAGAAGGCGAGGGGAGTGAACCTATTCAGCCGTGCTCCGGAGGTGGATGACAGGGGGCAGGGACAAAAAAAAGCCCGGCCATGGCCGGGCTTTTCTGGCAGATCGTTGAAGTCAGTTGCCTACGTTGACCTGCCGCCGCCCGGAGACAAGCTCAACTTTAAGAATTTTGCCCCCCTGCTTCATGATGCGCTGCTGCTCAGCGAACCAGCTTTCGTAGGGCACCCACTTGGTGAAGAAGGTGTTCTGAAGTTCCCTCTGGCTACGCACCTTCTCCGGGCAAGGGATGCAGGCCGTGATCTTGAACAGGCGCATGAATGGATCCTCGCTGGATTAGGCGTCGCTTGGGATCAGTTGCCGAGGCCCGAGCTGATGTAATCAAGGTAGACACCCAACTCGCGGCCCGCATCAGGACCAACCAGGGAGGCGGCTGTTTCCTTCATGGCCTGTATCGACTGAACCGTGGCGCCGATCGGCACACCCAGGGAGTTGTAGGTCTCCTTGAGTCCATTGAGAACCCGCTCGTCCAGGATCGAGGTGTCACCCGCGAGCATGGCGTAGGTGGCGTAGCGGAGGTAGTAGTCGAGGTCGCGGATGCAGGCCGCATAGCGACGGGTGGTGTACATGTTCCCGCCCGGACGGGTGATGTCCGAGTAGAGGAGGGTCTTGGCGACGGCTTCCTTGATGATCGCCGAGGCGTTCGAACCAATCGTTGCCGCAGCCCTGACCCGCAGTTCTCCGCTGGTGAAATACTGCTCAAGGCGTCCGATTGAGGAATCATCCAGGTACAGACCCTGGACGTCGGACTGGTTGATGACGTTGGTGATCGCGTCTTGCATGGGTCCTGGGAAGAGGCGGGGGGCAGGGATGGGCGAGCCTCAGGAGAGGGCGCCGATGACGTAGTCGAAGTAGAAGCCAGCTTCTTCAGAGTCGGCTCCGGTGAGCAGGCCCATGGAGGCGTTCTTGAGCTCACGAACGGACTCGGCCATGGCCTCCAGGGGAGTGCCGAGGGCTCGGTACATTTCGCGGGCACCGATGATGCCGATCTCTTCGATGGGAGTCACATCGCCTGCCACCATGCCGTAGGTCACAAGGCGCAGGTAGTAGTCGATGTCGCGAAGACAGGTGGCCGTCATCTCTTCACCGTAGGCATTGCCGCCGGGGGAGATCACGTCTGGCCGCTTTTGAAAGAGAGCGCCGCCGGCCTGCTTCACAATCCGCTCGCGGTTCTCGCTCAAGACCTGTGCCACCCGCAGCCGGCGTTGTCCGCCGGCCACGAAGGATTTGATCTGGTCGAGTTCGCCAGGGCTGAGATAGCGGGCTTCAGCGTCCGCGTTGATGATCGAGTTGGAGACGATGCTCATGCAGTTCTGCCTCGAAACAAGCGGCCGCCGATAAGGAGACCGATATCCGGTAGGTAAGGGTGGAATGCCTTGACTCGCTGCTGGCCGGCAGCCTTTGTGGGGCTGCACGGTTTGGGCTTGAAGCCGCGACATGACGACCGAACGGGCCGATCGCTCAATGATTCTGCGGCCAAGGGAGCTCCTGAGCGTGACGGTGGTAACAGTTCTTCACGCCGGCCAGATCTTGAAAACCCCTTTGCTGCCAAGGATTCTGGCGGGTCTCTCCACCATCGCCAACGGACGACAGGCCAAGATTTTTCACCATGACAATGGAGCGCTGAAGTTCACCAATTCCGGCTGGATTGCAAGCGGGAATGATCATTCCTAGTAAGGAATTCAGTGCCGGATCGAAACAATGCTTCCTGACATGCAGGCCTGATTGCGTTGTTCAGGTGTTAGGGACTAGATCGCCCCCTTGGTGGGCGGCGTGAGGCCCGCATTGCCTGCATAGAGCGCCGCCGTGCGGTTGATGGTGGTGATCGGGATCCCGTTCTCGCTGTCCAGGCCGCGGAGATAGGGGACCGTGTCCCGGCCGAAGCTCTCGGCGTATTCAAGGCTGTTGAGGATGCCATCAAGGGCTGCAAGCTGGCCTTGCTTGGCTCTGGTGGCCAGGAAATCGCTCACTTCCTTGGGTTGACCGGCCCGGCCCAGCAAGGCGAGGAAGGCCGCCGAGGCACCACGCAGTGGGGCCATCTTGAGCAGCCGCTGCTGGAACAGATCCCCTGCAGCGATCAGGCCGATGAACTCGGAGACGGACAACTGTCCGTCGCGCAGCTGGGACTCGGCATCCCGCAGCCGCTCCGCATCAAAGGGGATGCGATTCAGCAGTTGGCGGTAGCTCGCCTCAATAACCTCCTGGAGTGCCGTTTCGCCGGCATCCTGGCGCCAGACGATCGGTTGACCGAGGCCCGCGCGGCGGCTGTACCCCTGGGGCCTGGCCCCTTCAAGGGCCTTGGCCATCGCCTGGCCTGACAGGCGGGCAGTGGTGAAGGCTCCGCTGCTGATGCCGCTGGCCTTGGCTGTCCAGCCACCCTCAGGAAGCGGGGCCTTGCCGCGCCCTGGGGAGGTCCAGGCCGTGAAGCTGGCCGAAGCCCGGGGAGTGTTCCAGCGGCGAGTGGGAGCAGGGGGCTGACGCAGGCCCTGGGGGCCCTGGGAGGCGAGGCGGGCGGCGGGGGCCTCACCGCCGCTAATCGAGGCACGCCAACTGCCCACAACCCGATCGCGCCGTCGATCCGGCAAGTTGCGCACCGTGAGGTCGCCACTGCCTGTGAACGCGGTTGATGGGGCGACCTGGGGGCGACGCACCGGGGTGAGATCGGCAACCCCAGCTGTCTGAACAGGCTGGCGCAAAGCGGGAACCCGGCGGGCATTCAGGTCGGCTGGGGTGACGAACCTTTCATAGGGGACGGTGTCCTGACCGAAGGCGTCGTTGTATTCGCGGCTCTCCAGCATGGCGTCGATGACGCCGTTGAAACCCTTGCGGGCGGCGGTGTCGAAGTAGCTGTTGATCTCCCAGCGACCGAAGGTGGGCCGGCCGAGCAGGCGGCGGTGCATCACTTCGATCGCTTTGGTGATGTAGAGGCCAGACCAGAAGCGCTTGCGGAAGGGGGTGGAGCGAGCCACCTGGCGAACGAACTCCTTGAGGCTGATGTCGCCGTTCTCGAGCTTGATCTCCTCAACGGTGAGCTGCTCGCCGGAGTAGCCGGTGGTGCCGAGAATCTGCACATACACAGCCCGGATCACACCCTGGGTGCTGGCTTCGGTGTTGCGCACGCTCGGCTGGCCAGCGCGGCGGGGCACAGAACCCCCTCCTGTGGCGATCTGCTGAAGGCGGACCACCCTGGGCCCGACCCGTCTTGGCGCGGATGCACGGAACTGGGGGCTGTCCATCTGGCCGGGCTGGGCCATGCCGTTGCCGACCAGAATCCGGCGCGTGTCATAGCCGAAGGGCGCCGGCCGGGTGGCCACCGAGGCGGTGCCGGAGGGGAAAATGGCGCCGAAGTTCAAACCGAGGGGATCGTTGCCGCCGCCATAGACATGCTGATCCGGCAGGGCCTGCCTGAAGGAGGCATAGAGGGTGATGTACTGCGGAGCTCCCTCGAAGGGGGCACTGAACCGGAACAGCTTCCGGTTGGATCCCCAACCGGCACTTTCCTGGGCTTCCTCGCCGAGGTCGCGGAGGTAGGGAACGGTTTCCTCTCCGAACACCTGGGCATATTCCTGGGTGTTGATCAGGGAGTCGACCAGGCCGGCCAGTCCCTGGTCGCTGACGATGGCGAAATAGCGGCGGAATTCCTCGATTGAGCTGACGCCACGTCCAAGGAAATGGCGAAAGGCGAGTTCAACGACCCGGCTGTTGGAGAACCGTCCGTAGAACTGCTGGCGGTATTCCTTGCTGCGGCCCAGGCAGCGGATGAATTCCCGCATCGGCAACTGTCCCTGGGCCGTCTGGGTGGCCTCCACCGGGCTGATCACCTGGGAATATCCCTTGACGATGTCGCGCTCGAAAACCTGGCGGTACGCGGCCCGAATCACCTCGGCCTTCTCGCGGCCGGAAAGACCGGGCTTCATCACGAAACGCTGGGGGGTTTCGGCCGCAAGGGCATAGGTGGCCGGCAACTGCAGGCCCTGGTTCTCCGGGCTGCCCAGCCGCTGCCTGGTGGAGGGGGTGGGCACCTCCAGCTCCTTGAGCAGCACGTTGAAGCAGGCGATCACCAGCTCGCGTGATTCAGGCTCCTGGCGGAACAGGTTGGCGGCAGCGGCCCGCATCTCCTGGATCGCCACGTTGGTGGCGGCCAGGGAGCAGCCCTTTTCCAGCACATCCCGAAGCCCGCGGGTGTTCACCGCCAGGATGCTCGGATCGCCCGCCACCACGGCATAGCCGACGTAGCGGAGAAACCAGCCCATGTCCCGCAGCGATTTGCGCATGCGCTCGTTGCCGTAGCGGGCCACGCTGATCGGGCTGAAGCCGCTTGGCAGCACGACGCGAACGTCGGCATCGGCCTGGACACCTTCAAGGATCCGGCCCAGCAGACCGCCGCCACCGATGCCCTGGGCGAACGTGCGCACGGAGGAGGCCGCCGCGATCTGGTCGGCCGCCAGGGGTGCAGTGGCGCCGCTGCTGATCAGGGCAGGGGTGAGGGGAGCATCCAGATAGGAGAGCGGGGTGCCGCCGGCGAAAATCCGGTTGGCGGCTTTGGCCACGATCACATCGGCGTTGGCCGACAGACGGCGGGCCGCCTCCAGGCGGATGACGCCGCTGTTGAAAAAGGTGATCAGGGTGTCGAGCTCTCCCTTTTCGGGGAATCGATCCTGTTGCTCCGCCTGACGGACGCTGGAGAGCGGCAGGGTGTCGTAACGCTGAGGGGAAACCCTGCTGCTGCCGCTGATGGCGGTCACGGTCATGGAGGGGCGTGTACCGGGCCGAATCACGTTACGGCTCAGCTTCGGCCCACCCCGAAGGCCATGAACAAATGTTTGCAGCTGGGCGCTTCCATCCAGCTGTGTTGGCCTGCCGCGCGGATGGGAAGGGAGCATGAAAGGCTCGCCAGAGCGCCGCACGACCCATCCCCATGCCCCAGGTTCCCGCCGATGCCGCCACCCCCGTGGTGGGTGCCTTCTACGACCGCTTCCCCTATCCAGGGGACCCGCTTCAGGATGGCCCGCCGCCTGGATACAACTGGCGCTGGTGCCATGCCGCCGTCTTCAGTGCCTGCACGGGTCGGTTGCCTGGGTCGGCAAAGCCACTGCGCATCCTCGATGCGGGTTGTGGCACCGGGGTGAGCACCGATTATCTGGCCCATCTCAATCCCGGCGCTGAGATCCTGGCCGTGGACATCAGTGCCGGCGCCCTGGCGGTGGCGCGGGAACGCCTCAGGCGATCCGGTGGAGCCGCCCTCGCCGCCGGCCTGCGCTTGGAGCAGCGCAGTTTGCTCGACCTGGAGGGCGAAGCTCCGTTCGATTACATCAATTCGGTGGGTGTGCTCCATCACCTGCATGAACCGGAGGCCGGCCTTGCCGCCCTGGCTCGCCTGCTGGTGCCCGGGGGGCTCCTGCATCTGTTTCTTTATGCCGACGGGGGCCGCTGGGAGATCCACCGCATTCAGCGCGCCCTGCAGGCGCTGGGGGTCGGGCCTGACCAGGAGGGGCTGAGGCTGGGCCGGCAGCTTTTTGCGGATCTGCCGGACACCCACCGGCTGCGCCGCCACCACGAGCAACGCTGGGCCCTGGACACGGCAGCGGATGCCAATTTCGCCGACATGTACCTCCACCCCCAGGAGACGACCTACAACCTGGAGCGCCTGTTCCGCTTCGTGGCCAGTGCCGACCTCACGTTCGCCGGTTTTTCGAATCCCCGGCAATGGGAGCCTTCGCGGCTGTTGAAGGGGGACCTGCTGGCCCGGGCCGAGGGCCTGCCGTTGCGCCAGCAATGGAGCCTGGTGGAAAGCCTCGATCCGGAGATCAGCCATTTCGAGTTCTTTCTCAGCAAGGGCCCGTTGGCCCAGAGCCTCTGGAATCAGGGCGAGGAATTGATGGCCGCCAGGGGCCAGCGCAATCCCTGCCTCTGGGGGTGGCCCGGGGCGTCGCTGCTTGACCCCGACCTGCTCCCCCTTGATCTGGAGGCGGATCAACTCGACTTCCTCAAGGCCCTGGAACTGGCCGAGCCCACCACGCCGCTGGCTGAGCTCAAGCTGGGCTGGGATCGCCCCCGGCTGGTTGAGGTGGCCCGGCAGCTATGGCGTCAGCGGCTGCTGCTGCTGGCGCCGCCTGGAGCCTGACGGTGATTAGCCGGAGGGCAGCATGATAAATTCCGCTCGCCTTTCGCCGAGCTTTTGGGCGCTTGCAGGCTGCTTCCACAGCAAGTAACAGACCTTCCGGCAGTTCACCTGTTCAGGGGAATCCGCTGATCGGCATTCAAGCTTTTCCAGAATCTCTGGAGATGCCGGCCGCTCTGCCCCCTGAACACCCTGCACCAGCGGACCAGGTTGCCGTGCTGATTCTGGAGCCTGCCTCAACGGAAGCTGGCCCAGCCGGATCAGCTGGCGGCATGGACGACTACGTCCTCCTCCAGAACCGTCTGTTGCTTGCCACCCTGGCCCTGGCCTTGGTGGTTATGCCGCTGACCGCCCTGCTGTTCGGCCTTTCCCAGGCGATCAGCATGTTGGTGGGGTCCCTGGCCGGTCTTGTCTATCTGAAGCTGCTGGCCCGCAGCGTGGCCCGCCTCGGTGCAAGCTCACGTTCCGTGGGCAAGTCCCAGTTGCTGGTGCCTGTTGTTCTCGTGCTTGCCGCCGTCCGTGTTCCTGGCTTCGAAATCATTCCCGCGCTTGTGGGATTTTTGCTTTATAAGCCAGCAATCCTGATCCAGGCCTTCCTGCCGGCCTAGTTCACCGGGGCTCCTGCCCACGCATCCTTGATCCGTCGCATCCGCGGCACCTCTCTCTCCTTCGATGGTCCCGTTGCCTCTCCCCCTCCCCTTCGCCGAGCTTGAGGTTGGACGACACCTCTACTGGCAGATCGGCGGGCTCAAGATCCATGGCCAGGTCTTTTTGAGTTCCTGGCTGGTCATCGGCGCCCTGCTTGCCCTTGTTGTGGCCGGAACCCGCAAGCTGGAGAGGGACCCCCGCGGAGCCCAGAACCTGCTTGAGTTCCTCTGGGAATACCTGCGAGACATTGCCCGTGAATACATCGGCGAGAAAGCCTATCGCGATTGGCTCCCCTTCATCGGCACCCTGTTCCTGTTCATCTTTGTGAGCAATTGGGGTGGAGCCCTTGTTCCCTGGAAGCTGATTCATCTGCCAAGTGGTGAACTCGGAGCCCCAACGGCTGACATCAATACCACCATTGCCCTCGCCCTGCTTGTTTCCCTGGCCTACTTCTATGCTGGGCTCAGCCGCAAGGGCTTCAGGTACTTCGAGTACTACGTGGAGCCAACGCCGATCATGCTCCCTTTCAAGATCGTCGAAGATTTCACCAAGCCACTTTCACTCTCCTTCCGTCTTTTCGGCAATATTCTTGCCGATGAACTGGTCGTTGCTGTTCTTGCCTTCCTGGTGCCTCTGATTGTCCCTCTGCCGGTCATGTTCCTTGGACTCTTCACCAGCGCCATCCAGGCGTTGATCTTCGCCACCCTTGCCGCCTACTACATCGGTGAGGCTGTACACGAGGAAGCCCACTGAACCGCTCTTCGGATCGGCTTTCTGCTTCCTGCTTCTCCCTCTGCTAAAACTCCTGCGCGCAGGTCCGGACGATTCCGGGCCCGTCTCACCTCGGTGAGATGTCCCCGGCGCCAGCTCCAACCCGCGCTCACCGGCGCCCCCCATCCCTTCGTTCCACCATGGATTCCATTACTTCCGCCGCGTCTGTTGTGGCTGCTGGTCTGGCCGTCGGCCTCGGCTCCATCGGCCCTGGCATCGGCCAGGGCACCGCATCTGGCGGAGCCGTCGAGGGCATCGCCCGTCAGCCTGAAGCTGAAGGCAAGATTCGCGGCACCCTTCTGCTCTCCCTGGCCTTCATGGAGTCGCTGACCATCTACGGCCTGGTGGTGGCTTTGGTGCTGCTGTTCGCCAACCCCTTCGCCGGTTGACGGCGAGCGGCTGATCGCTCCACCACCTTCCCGCTCCGCTGAGGGCTTTTCATCCCCGGCGGGCTCCCCTGATCTCTTCAGCCTTCCTGCCCCATGACCAGCTGGTTTCTGTTCGCCGCAGCCGGTGCCCCGGAGGGAGGTCTGTTTGACCTCGACGCCACCTTGCCCCTGATGGCGATTCAGGTGGTGGCCCTCACTTTCATCCTCAATGCCCTCTTCTTCCGACCCGTCGGACGCAACGTGGAGGAGAGAGAGAGTTTCCTGGCCACCACCCGCACCGATGCCAAGCAGAAGCTGCTCCAGGCCCAGCGCCTTGAGGCCGATCTGACCACCCAGCTCAAGGAGGCCCGTCAGAAGGCCCAGTCACTGGTCGTGGATGCTGAAGAGGAGATGGACAAGCTTTACCGCAGCGCCCTGGCCTCGGCTCAGGCCGAAGCCAACGCCAGCCGGGAAGCGGCTAGAAAGGTCATCGACCATGAGCGCAAGCAGGCCCTTGGTCAACTCGTGGCCGATGCCGATCAGCTCGGGGATGAGATCGTCAAACGTTTGCTGGCTGCGACATGATCGCCCTTTCTCATTTTTCTATCTCCACTTTCGGCCCTGCACTCTCCCTGTTTGCCGCAGAAGGGGGTTTTGGTCTCAACCTCGATCCGTTCGAGACCAACATCATCAATCTCGCCATCGTCATTGCTGGCCTGGTGTGGTTTCTCCCCAAGGTGATGGGCTCCATCCTGGAGCGGCGTCGGGGAGCCATCCTTGCCGACCTTGAAGACGTGGAGCGGCGGTTGCAGGAGGCCAATGCTGCCCTGCTCTCCGCCCAGCAGGAACTCTCTGCCGCCCAGGCCAAAGCTGAGCAGATCAGGATTGAGGGCAAGTCCAGGGCTGATGCCATTCGCCTGGACAGCGAGCAGCGCACCGTCGAGGAAATGGCCAGGCTCAAGCAGTCCGCCGCCGCCGACCTCGGTTCAGAGGCCGCCCGGGTGAGCGAGCAATTACGGCGCGAGGCTGCACGCCGGGCCATTGAGCGGGCCCTGGAGGTGCTTCCTGGCAAGCTCGATGCCAACGCCCAGGCCAGCCTGATCGATCGCTCCATCAACACCATCGGTAAAGGCTGATGCCGTTGCTCAATTCGATCGCCTCCCCCTACGCCGACGCCCTGCTCCAGGTGTCAGATCAACGCCAGGAATCTGATCTGGTGGCAGAGCAGGCCAAGCAGATTCTTCAGCTCTGGCAGGCTTCCCCTGAATTGCGGGACACGATGACGTCGCCCGTGATCGAACCGGAGGTCAAGAAGGCGGCGCTGGTCAGCATTTTCAACGATCAGGTCAGTCCGGCCTTGCTCAACTTGATGAAGCTGATGGCTGATCGCCAGCGCATTTCCCTGCTCGATGCCGTTCTGGCCCGTTTCCTTGAGCTCTTCCGGGAGCAGAGGGGGATTTCCCTGGCCAGCGTCACCTCTGCCACGCCACTCAGCGAGGCCCAGCAGGACAGACTGCGAGCCAAAGTGAAGGCTGTGGCCGGCACCGAATCGGTTGAGTTCGATCTCAGCGTTGACCCCGCCCTGATCGGGGGCTTCGTCGTCAGCCTGGGTTCCCAGGTGATCGATGCCAGCCTGGCCGGTCAGGTGCGTCGGCTCGGTCTTGCCCTTGCCAAAGCAGGCTAGGCCTCGGGCTTCGGCCCCTTCTCCTCTTCTCTCCCCCTTTCATCCCTCCTCTTCCATCGCCTCCCCGAGCGGGGATCTGAATCCATGGTTTCCATCCGTCCCGACGAGATCAGCGCCATTCTCAAGCAGCAGATCGAGGACTATGACAAGTCCGTTTCGGTCAGCAACGTTGGAACCGTTCTGCAGGTGGGTGATGGCATCGCCCGGGTCTACGGGCTCCAGCAGGCGATGGCGGGTGAGCTGCTCGAGTTTGAGGACGGCACCGAGGGCATCGCCCTCAACCTTGAAGACGACAACGTCGGCGCCGTGCTGATGGGCGAAGGTCTGGGGATTCAGGAAGGCAGCACGGTCAAGGCCTCCGGCCGGATTGCTGAGGTGCCCGTCGGCGAAGCGATGCTCGGCCGGGTGATCAATCCCCTGGGTCTGCCGCTGGACGGCAAAGGGGAAATCGCCACCACTGAAACGCGTCTGATCGAGTCGATGGCCCCAGGCATCATTCAGCGCAAATCGGTCCACGAGCCGATGCAGACCGGCATCACCGCAATCGACGCGATGATCCCGATCGGCCGCGGCCAGCGTGAACTGATCATCGGCGACCGACAAACCGGCAAAACGGCCATCGCGATTGACACCATCCTCAACCAGAAGGGGGAAGACGTCGTCTGCGTCTATGTGGCGATCGGCCAGAAATCCGCTTCGGTCGCCAACGTGGTGGATGTGCTGCGGGAGCGGGGTGCCCTCGATTACACCGTTGTGGTGGCGGCCAGCGCCTCCGAGCCGGCTGCACTTCAATACCTGGCCCCTTACACAGGGGCGGCCATCGCCGAGTACTTCATGTACAAAGGCAAGGCCACCCTGGTCGTCTACGACGACCTCACCAAGCAGGCCCAGGCCTACCGCCAGATGTCCCTGCTGCTTCGCCGTCCCCCCGGGCGGGAGGCCTATCCCGGAGACGTGTTCTATTGCCACAGCCGCCTGCTGGAGCGGGCCGCCAAGCTTTCAGATGCGATGGGCAAAGGCAGCATGACGGCCCTGCCGATCATCGAAACCCAGGCGGGTGACGTTTCGGCCTACATCCCCACCAACGTGATCTCGATCACCGACGGTCAGATCTTCCTCACCTCCGATCTGTTCAACTCGGGGCTGCGGCCGGCCATCAACGTTGGCATCTCGGTGAGCCGGGTGGGTGGCGCCGCCCAGACCAAGGCCATCAAGAAGATTGCCGGCACCCTCAAGCTTGAGCTGGCCCAGTTCGACGAACTGGCGGCCTTCTCCCAGTTCGCCTCCGACCTCGACGCCACCACCCAGAAGCAACTGGGCCGTGGCAAGCGTCTCCGCGAGCTCCTCAAGCAGCCCCAGTTCAGCCCCCTGATCCTCGCTGAGCAGGTGGCCGTGGTCTATGCAGGCGTCAAGGGCCTGATCGATGAAATCCCCGTTGATCAATGCACCATGTTCGTTCGCGAACTCCGGGAGTATCTGAAATCGAATGCTCCTGCCTTCGTCCAGCAGGTGCAGACCGACAAGCAGATGAGCGAGGCGTCCGAGGAGCTGCTGAAGGCTGCGATCAACGAAGTGAAATCCACCCTGCTCGCCACCGCCTGAGGCACCTGAACAATGGCCAACCTCAAGGAAATCCGTGACCGGATCAGTTCGGTCAAGAACACCCGCAAGATCACCGAGGCCATGCGTCTCGTGGCTGCGGCCAAGGTCAGACGGGCCCAGGAGCAGGTGCTCCGTTCACGGCCCTTCGCTGATCGGCTCGCCCGCATGCTGGAGAATCTCCAGTCGCGGCTTCGTTTTGAAGATGTGAGCAGCACCCCGCTGCTTGAGCAGGTACGTCCCCTGCGCCACATCACCCTGGTGGTGGTGAGTGCCGATCGCGGCCTCTGTGGCGGTTACAACGCCAGCATCATCAAGCGCAGTGAGCAGCGTTTTGCTGAACTCACCGGCATGGGCTATACGGTGGAACTGGTGCTGATCGGCCGCAAGGCCACCACCTATTTCAAGAACCGCTCCTATCCCATCCTCGCCACCTTCACGGGGCTGGAGCAGGTGCCAACGGCTGATGATGCCGGACGGATCGGCGATGAGATCCTGGCGGAATTCCTCTCAGGCAGCACCGACCGCGTCGAGATGATCTACACCAAGTTCGTCAATCTGGTCAGCAGCGCCCCGGTTGCCCAGACCCTGCTCCCCCTCGATCCCCAGGGGATCGCTGCCCAGGATGATGAGATTTTCCGACTCACCACCCGGGAAGGACGGCTCTCGGTGGAACGGGCCACGGCCAGCGGCAACGAAGTGGCGCCACTGCAACCGGAATTCGTGTTTGAGCAGAGCCCCGATCAGCTGCTCAATGCCCTTCTGCCTCTCTACCTCGACAACCAGTTGCTGCGTTCGCTCCAGGAGGCCGCTGCCAGCGAACTGGCCAGCCGGATGACGGCCATGAACAACGCCAGCGACAACGCCAAGGAGCTCGCCAAGACCCTCACCCTCGATTACAACAAGGCGCGGCAGGCGGCCATCACCCAGGAAATCCTGGAAGTGGTGGGTGGCTCGGCGATGGGTTGAGCTGGCGCTTCAGATCCAACCGCTGTTCCCGCTGGCCCTAGGCCGGGTGCGCCTGGACCCGGATCCGCTCACCACGGCGGTGATGATGCACGAGGTGCTTCGCCTTCGTGGCGTTGCCCGCAGCAATCCGGATCCGGGTTGCGCCTGGACCGGCGATCTCAATGGCGTCTGGCAGGTGCATCGTCTGCCTGCCTTTGAGTGGCTGCGCAGCCGGCTGGAAGTGGAGGCCTGGAACTACCTGCAAGCCCTCGGTTTCCAGCTGAACCAGGTGGAGCTGTTCATCCAGAGGTCGTGGCCGGTGGTGAGTGAAGCGGGCCTGGAGCTGGGCCGCCATCACCACCCCAATGCCCATCTCAGTGCTGTGTTCTATCTCAATGGCGATGGCAGCGGGCTGGGCGGCTCCCTGCGCCTGTTCGCGCCTCGCCAGGTGAATGAGTTGGTGCCAGGTCTCGGCGTCGGCTATGGCGGCCCGATCGCCCCTGACCATCCCCTCAATGCCCCCTGGCTGGATGTGGCCCCCGAAGCAGGGCTGCTCGTCCTGTTTCCCGCCAGCACCGACCATGCCGTCACGGTCAATCAGGATGGGGAGGACGTACGTCTGTCGATCAGTTTCGATCTTTTCCTCTCCGCCCGTGCCCGACCTGGTCGGGCCGATCCAGCATCCGAGTACCTGGCCCCCCACCCTGAACACTGGACCCCTCTCTCACCTGCCCGTCATGCCTGAAAGCTTCACTGTCGTCGCTGAGCTGGACGGCACCCTCCACACCTTTGCCTGCCGTGATGACCAGACTGTGCTGGCGGCGGCAGAGCAGGCGGGCGTCCCTTTGCCCAGTTCCTGTTGTTCAGGCGTCTGCACCACCTGCGCGGCCAGGATCCTGGAGGGCTCGGTGGATCAATCCGAGGCGATGGGGGTGAAGGCGGAGCTCCAGGCCGACGGCTTTGCCCTTCTCTGTGTGTCGTTTCCCCGCAGCGACCTGAAGCTGCTGGCTGGTCAGGAGGATGCCCTCTACCACCTGCAGTTCGGTCAGTTCCAGTCGTGAACGGTGTTTCTGGAGGCCAGCGGGCTGGACTCCGGCCGCGGCCGTGAGGCTCGAAGCGGTGGAGTTCTGGCTGGAGGCCGGCCCTGAGCCGTTGCTCCCCCAGCTGTTGGCGGCCCTGGCTGCCCATGGAGAACCACTGCGTTGGGCGGTCACCGCCGCTGAGCCGATTGTTGACGGCGCCGCGCCGAGCAGTGGGGGTGCCGGGCGAAGACGGCTGCGGCTGGAGGCAGTGGTGCTGTGCCCCTGACCCCGGCATCGCCTCTCCCCATCCTGCTGGTGATCCCATCCGGGATCGGCTGCAGCATCGGCGGCTTTGCCGGTGATGGCCTGCCGGCGGCCCGGCTGCTGGCCGCCGCCAGCGGCTGCCTGATCACCCACCCGAATGTGTTGAACGGGGCCGCCCTCTACTGGAGCGACCCTCGCCTTCACTACGTGGAGGGCTGGGCGCTCAACCGCTTCGCCAGGGGCGAGCTGGCCCTGGCTCCGGTACGCCAGCAACGGGTCGGGTTGTTGCTGGATGCGGCCATCGAGCCCGAGCTGCGGCTTCGCCATCTGCAGGTGGCCGATGCCTGCAGGGCCAGTCTGGGTCTGTCGATCGGGCCGGTGGTGATCACCGATCAGGCGGTCGATGTGCGCCTGAGCCGGGGGCAGAGCGGCGCGAGCTGGGGAGAGCTTGGCCATCCCGATGCGTTGCTGCGAGGTGCTGAGCGGCTCTGCCGGGTGGGGGCAACGGCGATCGCGGTGGTCACCCGTTTCCCTGATGAATCGAGCCCAGAGGCCTTGGCGGCCTATCGCCAAGGCTGCGGGGTGGATGCTCTGGCCGGGGCAGAGGCGGTGATCAGTCATCTGCTCAGTCGTCAGATTGGCCTTCCCTGCGCCCACGCCCCTGCTCTTTCGCCGCTTCCGCTCCATGCAGCCTTAGACCCGCGCGCCGCTGCTGAGGAGCTGGCCCACACCTTCCTTGCCTGCGTACTGGTCGGGTTGAGCCGGGCGCCAAATCTGATCCCGCTTGGGTCAGCGAATGAGGCAGCCGTTGCCCCGGCCTACCCGCCGGATCTCCTCCATCCCCGCCAGATCGGGGCGGTGGTGGCTCCGGCGGGTGCCCTTGGCGGTGAGGCCGTGCTCAGCTGCGCTGAGCGCGGTGTTCCCGTGATCGCCGTGGAGGGCAATCGCTCTGTGCTGTCCGTCACGGCGGAGAGCCTGGGCCTGGAGGCATTCGCAGTGGCCAGCTATGCGGAAGCGGCTGGCCTGGTGCTGGGGCTGCGCGAGGGGCTGGCCCTGGAGTCGCTGAACCGCCCCCTGGTGGCTTTGCGGCCCCTGGAGGGTGGCTGACGCCTCTGTGGGCCCCGTTTGTTGCCTGAACCCTGCTGCGGGCACTCAGCGCAGACAGGCCATTGGGTGGCGGGTCGGAACGCCCAGGGCCTTGGCCACGCCGGGGTGGCAGACCGCCCCGTCAACGGTGTTGAGCCCGGAGAGCAATTCAGGCCGCTCGGTGACAGCTTCAAGCAGGCCCCGACCGGCGATGCCGACGATGTAGGGGAGGGTGACGCTCACCAGGGCTTCGGTGGAGGTGAAGGGAACGGCGCCGGGCATGTTGCCAACGGCATAGTGCTGCACCCCGTGGATGGTGACGACCGGATCGGTGTGGGTGGTTTCGCGGCTGGTGGCGATGCAGCCCCCCTGGTCGATTGCCACATCAACGATCACAGATCCCGGCTTCATCTCCTGCACCAGATCTTCATCCACCAGGGTCGGGGCCCGGCCGCCAGGGGTGAGCACCGCGCCGATCAACAGATCGGCACTTGGCACCAGCCTCTCGATCAGGCCGCGGCTGCTCACCAGGCTGACCAGACGGCCGCATCGGTTCGTTTCAAGGTTGCGCAGGCGCTGCGGTGTGTGATCCAGCAGCAGCACCTCGGCATCCATCGCCGCCGCCAGCCTGGCCGCATTCCAGCCCACCGTGCCTGCCCCGAGCACCACCACCCGGGCGGGACGGACGCCGGTGCAGCCGCCGATCAGCACACCCCTGCCGCCGTGGGGTTTCTCGAGCAGATGGGCCCCCACCTGGGCCGCCAGCCGACCGGCGATCTCGCTCATCGGGGCCAGCAGGGGAAGGTTGCCGTTGTCGAGTTGAACCGTTTCATAGGCCACCCCTGTGGTGCCCGCCTCCAGCAGGGCGCGGCCCACCTCGGGATAGGCCGCCAGGTGGAGGTAGGTGAACAGGACCAGGTCATCCCGCAGAAAGGCGAATTCCTCCCGCTGGGGTTCCTTCACCTTGACGACCAGATGGGCGGACCAGGCCTCTTCGCGGGTCACCAGCCGGGCGCCGGCCGCGGCATAGTTCGCATCGGTGATGCCAGCTCCGGTGCCCGCGCCCGCCTGAACAAGCACTTCAAGGCCGTTGGACACCAATTCCCGTACCCCATCGGGGGTGAGAGCCACCCGCTGCTCATCGCGCTTGATTTCGGAGGGAACACCGATGCTTGCGATCGGTGCCGACGGACCGTTGGTTGCCATGCAACTCAGAAGCTCTCTCCAGGTTGGCGGGCATCGGGGCGAACTGCAGCGGTTTGGTCGAGAATCCCAGCAGTTCTGGGGGGGGCGTGCGCCGGGCCTCAGAGCGGCCCGGCGGCGATCGGCATGCGCCAGCCGCTGCCGAAGGCCCGGCCGCTCACCTTGAGCAGGGGTGCTGCCTGACGCCGCTTGAACTCGGCCAGACGCATCAATCTGTGAACCCGCCTGGCCAGGGTGGCCTCGATGCCGGCGGCGATCAGTTCCTCAGGAGCTCGCAGGTCCTCGATGTAGGCGCGCAGGAGCGGATCGAGTTGGTTGTAGTCGGGGAGTGAATCCGTATCCAGTTGCCCTGGGCGCAGTTCGGCGCTGGGCGGCTTGTCGCGGATGGCGCCGCCGATCAGTTCTCCATCAGGCGGCAGGCCGTAGCTGCGGCGGCAGGGGGCCGATGCTTCCGAATCAAGCCAGGCGCAGAGCCGGAACACCGTGGTCTTGTAGAGGTCTCCGATCACGGCCAGCCCCCCGTTCATGTCGCCGTAGAGGGTGCAGTACCCCACCGCCAGTTCCGACTTGTTGCCGGTTGAAAGCAGCAACTGGCCCTGCTGATTGGCCATTGCCATCAACAGCGTGCCGCGGATGCGGGACTGGAGATTCTCGGCGGTCAGACCAGAGGGTGGGGCACCGAGCGGGCCGGCCAGGGCCTGATCGAAGCTCGTCATCAAGCCGCTGATCGGCACGGCGTGATGGGAAATGCCGAGCCGGCCGGCCAGGGCGATGGCATCGCTGCGGGATCCAGCCGAGCTGTAGGGAGAGGACATCAGCAGGGCCTCGACCCGCTCCCCCCCGAGAGCCGCCGCCGCGATGACTGCAACCAGGGCGGAGTCGATCCCACCGCTGAGCCCCAGCAGGGCCCGCCCGAAGCCGCATTTGCGGGCGTAGTCGGCCAGACCCAGCACCAGAACCCTGAACAGCTGTTCCAGGAGCTCTGGTTCCGGTTGCACTCCAGAGGCCGATTCAGCAGGTAGAGGTGGGGTCGGGGGCATCGACCAGAAGGCCAGGCTTGTCGAGGCGCAGGGGAGCTGCAGCAGGATCTGGCCAGCGGCATCGACGACGAAGCTGGCGCCATCGAAGACGAGTTCGTCGTTGCCGCCCACCTGGTTGACGTACACCACCGGGCAGTCCAGCCGCGTGGCGGCGGCGGCGGCCAGGCTGCGGCGCAGCTGTGGTTTTCCCTGCACAAACGGTGAGGCGGAGAGGTTGAGCAGCAGATCGGGCTGGTGGCCCAGCAGTGCCGCGATCGGATCGGGGCCTGCCAGGCGGTGGCCCAGCACCTCCTCCTCCACCCAGAGGTCTTCGCAGATGCTGAGGCCGATCCGCCAGTGCCGGCCGCGCCGCTCCAGCTCCAGCAGGCAGGCTTGATCGGCGGGGCGGAAGTAGCGCCGCTCGTCGAAGACGTCGTAGCTGGGCAGCAGCCGCTTGCGCGCAACGATGCGCCAGGTGCCCTGCTCGATCAGCGCGACGGCATTGTGCAGCGATGGTTGCTGCTCCCCGGTGAGGGGTTCGGCCACCCCCACCAGCACGGCCAGGTCCGGGGGGAGCGCGGCGGCCAGCTCCGCCAGAACCACCGCCTGCTCCTGCAGCAGGGCTGGCCGCAACAGCAGGTCGCGGGGGGGATAACCCCAGAGGGAGAGCTCCGGGCTGACCACCAACTCAGCTCCCGCTTCGGTGGCCTGCTGGCAGCAGTTGAGCAGCAGGACCGCGTTGCCGCGAAGGTCGCCGACCAGCGGGTTGGTCTGGGCCAGGGCGAGACGCATCAGGGCAGGGGTTGAATGGGGGACGGCCGGAGCTTGAAGCCGTAGAGATTGCGCTGCTGCAGCATGGACCAGAGCTCCCGGGGCACCAGTTCGGGTTCGAGATCGCGGCGGATCGCGGAGCTGGCGGTGGCGGGAACCTGCAGAGGGAGCAGGTCCACCGTTCCGCCCTGTCGGCGCAGGGCTTCCAGATCGGTGGTTGCCACAGGCCATCCCAGGCGTGTCACCACCGCCAGCCGGCATCGAGCCAGGATGGCTTCCACGGCATACCAGCGGTGGATCTGGGGCAGCAGATCACTTCCCACCACAAACACCAGGTCAGCCTGCGGCCAGCACTGCCGGGCCCGCTCCAGGGTGTCGAGCGCCCTGGGGCTGCTGAGCTCCTGGGCCAGCTGGATCCGGGGGTTGGCGAGGCTGTCCACCAGCGCCTGCAGGAGAGCGGCGCGATCGGCCAATGGCGCTCCGTGCTGCTTGAAGGGGTTGTCGCTGGCCCAGGTCCGCACGCGGGGGTAGAGCTGGGCAAGGCCCTCCAGCAGGGCGCGATGGCCCAGGGTGGGAGGGTCGGCGCTGGTGCCGAAAAGGGCCAGGCCCTGGCTGGCGGGTTCCGTCATGACCAGTGCAGCAGCCACTGGCGAACCTGGGGGTCCTGGAGGGCCAGCCGTCGCAACAGCCCGGTGGGACCGCCCGTTCCCCGCCGCGCCCCTTCCTGCAGCACCGCCGCGGCCAACTGGCCGGTGAGCCGTGTGGTGTGCACGGCCAGGGCCGCCTGGGCCAGGGCGACGGGGGCGGCGGGCGCCAGGGAGAGGCCGCCGCTCAGCGGCGCCGCCAGCAGGAGAATCTGGCGAAGACTTCCCAGCAGCACCTGGATGCCGAGCTGGGCCCCGCCCAGCAGGGCTCCGTGGGCGCCAAGGCGGCCCAGCATCCGGCGGGCCTGGGCCCCGTTGATCGTCAGCCCATAGAGCCGGCACAGCTGCACCACCAGGGCCGTGTCCAGGGCCATCGAGCCCGCCAGATCCAGCAGGACCAGGGGGTTGGCCGCCACGCCGGTGGCCTTGAGGGCGGCGAAGCGGCCGATCAGGCTCTGGGCCTCCTCGTGATGGTGACGCAGCCGCCAGTCATGGAGCCGCTTGCTGAAGCGATCCCCGGCCCGCAGGCTGTTGAGGGCCAGCAACAGCGGACCATGGTCCGCCAGCAGCTCCAGCAGCCGATCCCTCAGGGGCTCGATCGCCGCCGGCCCAGCTTCGCTGCGGACACGGCCATCTTCCAGCAGGGTCGCCACCCGCGGCGCCGCCGAGACCGCCACCAGTTCCAGCTCACGGGCACTACTGGGCAGGCGGCTGCGGATGCTGGCCATCAGTGCGTTCCGCTCAGCGGTTGGCCAGCAGTCGATCCGGTTGACGACCAGCAGCAGCGGCTTGCCGAGGCGCAGCAACTGCTGCAGCGCTTCGACTTCGGTTTCGGTGAGGTCGCCCTCAACCACGAACAGCACCAGATCGGCTCCCAGGGCTACCCGGGCGGCCAGGCGGTGGCGGGCTGGTGCGGCCACTTCATCGATGCCAGGCGTGTCGATCAGATCGACTCCGGCCAGCCCGGCGAACGGCAGATCCCAGGATTCATGCTGCTGGAGCCTGGTGCTGCCGTGGGCCAGGTCGGTGGCGAAGCGTGGCTGCCCCAGCAGGGCGTTGAGCAGGCTCGACTTGCCAACTCCCACCCGGCCGAACACCGCCAGGTGGAGTTGGCGGCGCTCCAGGCGCTCCAGCTGGCGGTCGAGGGCGCTCAGCTCCGGGGCCAGCACGGACCGTTCCCGGGCGCTCATCGCCAGCTCAGAGCGCCAGCGGCGGAGCAGCAGCTCACTCCGGGTGATGGTGTCGGGCCTGGCAACGCTCGAGGCGCGGTTCATGGGGGCGACTCCCCAGCCGGTTGGGGACGCCGCCACCAGCCGGCCAGCACAGCCAGCACCGCATCGGCGCCGATCAAGCCGACGAAGCCGCCGTATTCATCGACCACCACCCGCACCGAATGGCTGCTGCGGCGGAATGCGGTGAGCAGCCGGTCGGCCCGGATCATCTCCGGAACGTATTCCACCGGAATCGTCAGGCTGAGGGACGTGGCCTGGCCTCGGCCCTCGACCAGGGCGCCGAGCAGTCTCTCCCGGCTCGCCACCCCAAGCACCTCATCCACCTCCTCGCCCAGCACCACCCACCAGGGGGCATTGTTGGCCAGCAGCAGGTCCCTGGCGCTCTCGAGCCTGGCCTGGGCGGAGAGGGTGGGAGCGGAGACCCGCGGCACCATCAGGTCCCGGGCCGTCAGATCATTGAGCTGGAACACCTTGCCGATCATGGCGGCTTCATCGGCCTCGATCTGGCCGGTGCGGGAGCCGAGCCTGGCCAGCAGACGAATCTCTTCCTCATCGGTGGTGAGTTCGCTCTCGGCGGTGATCGCCGGCATCAGTCGCTCCAGCACCAGCACCAACGGCAGCATCAGCTTGAGCACGACGCTGAGGGTTGCAGCACTGGCCAGGGAGATCGGCAGGGCCAGGCGGCTGCCGATCGCCTTGGGCAGGATTTCGCCCAGCAGGATCACCAGTACGGTGAGCCCGACCGAGAACAGGGGCAGGGCGATCCGGTCGATGCCCTGGGAAGCGAACACCCAGCCGGCATAGCTGCCCAGCATCAGGCTGCCGAAGATGTTGAAGCCGTTGTTGAGGATGACCAGCACGGCAAGCGCCCGCCCCATCCGGTTCTTGAGGGACAGCAGAGCCAGGGCACCGCGCACCGGCCTGGGCCGGCTGGCCAGCTCATGCACCCGCAGGGGGTTAACCGTGAGCATGGCGGCTTCGACGCCGGAGCAGACCGCGGAACCGACCAGAATGAAAACCACCAGCGCGGCCAGTCCAAGCAGCCCGTTCATGCTTGAAACGCTGAAGCCGCAGGCTTCCGCCCCCACCCCTGAACCAGTCTGACCACCAATCCCGTCCTGTCATCGGTTGTGCCATCTTCGCGCTGTTCCGACCTTCCCTCCATGGCGATCTCCCCCGCCGAGTTCAGCCGCCGCCGCACCACCTTTCTCGAGCGGCTCGGCGGCGTGGCGGCCGTGATCCCGGCGGCCCCTCTGGTGACCCACCACGCTGATGTGGAGCACTCTTTTCGCCAACAGAGTGATTTCTGGTATCTCACCGGGTTTGACGAGCCCGGTGCCGTGGCGCTGTTCCTGCCGCACCGACCCGACAACCCCTTCGTGCTGTTCGTGGAGCCGAAAGATCCCACCGCTGAGGTATGGAACGGCTTCCGGTGGGGCTGTGAGGGAGCGGTGCAGGGGTTCGGCGCCGATCTGGCCCATCCCCGCGCCGATCTGGCCGAACGCCTCGGCGATTACCTCAAGGGAGCGGAGGGCATCGCCTTTCGGATCGGCCGCCATCCGGCCGTCGAGCCGCTGGTGCTGGCAGCCTGGTCGGCCCAACTGGATCGCGCCCCCCGCAGTGGTCAGGCCGCCCTTGGTCTGGTGGCTCCCTGCCCGTTGCTGCATGAGCTGCGGCTGCGGAAATCCGAGCCGGAACTCGAACGGATGCGGCTGGCCGGCCGGATTTCGGCGGAGGCCCATGAGCTGGCCCGGCAGGTGGCGCGGCCTGGCCTGAACGAGCGCCAGGTGCAGGCCGTGATCGAGCAGCATTTCCTGGAGCAGGGGGCCCGGGGGCCCGCCTACGGTTCGATCGTGGCCGGTGGTGACAACGCCTGCGTTCTCCACTACACCAGGAACGACGCTCCGCTTGCAGATGGCGACCTGCTGCTAATTGATGCCGGCTGCAGCCTCAGCGACTACTACAACGGCGATATCACTCGCACCTTCCCGGTCAACGGCCGCTTCAGCGGGGAGCAACGGGCTCTGTATGAGCTGGTGCTCGCTGCCCAGGAGGCCGCCATCGCTGCGGTGCGGCCCACGGCGGACGCCGAGCAGGTGCATGGGGCCGCCCTGCGGGTGCTGGTGGAAGGGCTGGTGGACCTGGGTCTGCTGCAGGGGGCTGTCGACAGCCTGATCGAGCAGGGGGCCTACCGTCATCTCTACATGCACCGCACCGGCCACTGGCTGGGGCTGGATGTGCACGATGTCGGGGCCTACCGGCTCGGTGAGCATCCGGTGCCGCTGGAGCCCGGCATGGTGCTTACCGTGGAGCCTGGTCTGTACGTGAGCGATCGCCTGGCTCCTCCGGAGGGCCAGCCGGCGATCGAGGCCCGCTGGAAGGGCATCGGCATTCGCATCGAAGATGACGTGGCGGTGACCGAGCGCGGCCATGAGGTGCTCACGGCGGCGGCGCTCAAGGCCGTGGCGGCGATTCAGCGCTGAGTCTCAGCCCCTGGAGCAGACGTCCAGCCAGGAGAGCAGCAGCTCGGGCTGGAGCTCCGGGGTGCTCTGGATCAGCCGATCCGCCCCCGCGTCCCGCAAGACGGCTTCGTAGTGGGAGCGTTGCTGTTGTTGGTCGGGCGCCTGCAGGTGGGGTGGCGCCACCGCCAGACTCAGCAAGCGCTGGCCGGGGCAACCACGGCGAGCCTGGCCAACGGTTTGCACATCCGCCACGGTGTCTCCGAGGTAAGCCACCGGTGGCGCCTCAGGCCCCAGTTCGGTGCCGGCGAGTGCTGTGGCCAGTCGCAGCAGGCCGGTGGGGTCAGGCTTGTCAGGGGCCTCCCCCATGGCGATCAGTGGTGGATCCACCAGGCCGAGCCGGTGGCTGAGCACGAAGCGGGCTGAACTGGGCTCGGCGCCGCTCACGAAGCCCCAGGCGATCCCGGCCGCGCTCAGGTGATCGAAGAAATCAGCTGCGACCAGCAGGGGCTCATCACGGATGAAGCCCGACCAACGGGCCGGATCACCGTTGGGGTCCCCACCGAAGTAGAAGCCGCTGAACACCTGTACGAGCACGTCAAACGGTGGCAGGGGGGTGGCTCCCCGGCGCCGCAGCAGCTCCATGGAGGCTTCCCAGTCGTTGTTCCAGCGGCCCTCGCTCTTGAGGGCATCGATCTGATCTGACCGGGGGCGCCAGCCGCCGAAGTGATCGACGGTTTCGCGAAGGGCGCGGCGGTAGCTGCCACCCACATCCCTGATCACCCCATCGATGTCGAAGAGCAGGATGGCGTGGGGGCTCGGATCGATGGTCAGCAGGGCCGGGGCGGCTGATAAGTTAGGTGATTGATTTTATGCGTTGAGAGCAGATCCCATGACGGCCACCGACAGCGCTGCTCCTGACATCGACCTGGCGGCCAGCCCTTCGGCGGAAGTGACACCGGTGGATCGCGGGGTGACCCGCAGGGTCATCCCCGCTCAGGTTGCCCATGTTCCCGGGGCGGCGCTCGGAGACGATGAACCGATCACCAAAGGGCGCCCCGCCCTGCGCGGCGCCAGTGCCGCGCTTGCCACCGCCACCGTCGATGAAGACGGTGTCCCCTCCGGCCATACCCCCAAGGCGGACGAGGGTCGCTTCCTGCTCAAGATTCTCTGGCTTCCCGACAACGTTGCTTTGGCCGTTGATCAGATCGTCGGTGGTGGGCCCAGTCCCCTCACCTCCTATTTCTTCTGGCCCCGGGAAGACGCCTGGGAAACCATGAAGGGCGAGCTGGAAGCGAAGTCCTGGATCACCGATAACGAGCGGGTTGAGGTTCTCAACAAGGCCACCGAGGTGATCAACTACTGGCAGGAAGAAGGCAAAGGCAAGTCCCTGGATGAAGCCAAGCTCAAGTTCCCCGATGTGACCTTCTGCGGTACCGCCTGAGGCGTGCCGGGCTCGATCCAACCGCGTTCTCACCCAACTATCAAAAAAGCGTCCTTGGGGACGCTTTTTCATGGCATCGTTTGGAATGGGGAAGCGTCCCCAAGGATCGTCAGTTGGCTTGGCTGGCCTGGAGGCGGGCACGGGCCCTGGCCAGGGATTGCTGGGCCTTGAGCTTGTTGCTGCTCGGTGGCTGACCCTCGAAGCCGGAGGCGGCGAGCTGGGCGGCCTCGACAGCCTGTTCAGCCTTGGCGGGTTCGATGCTGGAGCCGAGCTCGGCGGTGTTCACCAGCACGGTGACCTGATCAGCTTCCACTTCGGCAAAACCGCCCATCAGGGCGATCGAAGCCCAGTCCTTGCCGGTGCGCAGACGCATCACCCCGATGTCAAGGGCCGTGAGCAGGGAGACATGACCCGGCAGGATACCCAGCTGTCCGGTGGTGCTTGGCAGAATCACCTCGTCGGCGTCGCCATCAAAAACGCTCTGATCGGGGGCCAGAACGCGCAGGGTGAGTGTCATCGGCATGCATCCTCAGAAAGCGAGACAGGAACAGGCATGGGTCAGGCTTTGGATTCGGCGCTGAGCTTCTGGGCTTTTGCCTTCACTTCGTCTATCGTGCCGACCAGGTAGAAGGCCGCTTCGGGGAGTTCATCGAGCTCACCGGCCAGGATCATGTTGAAGCCCTTGATCGTTTCATCGAGCTTCACATACTTTCCAGGCATGCCGGTGAAGATCTCAGCCACGAAGAAGGGTTGGGAAAGAAACTTCTCGATCTTGCGGGCCCTATCCACCGTGCGGCGGTCATCTTCGGAGAGTTCATCAAGACCGAGAATGGCGATGATGTCCTGCAGCTCCTTGTAGCGCTGAAGGGTGGATTGCACTGCCCGCGCTGTGCGGTAGTGCTCATCTCCAACCACGGCGGGCTGCAGCATGGTGCTGGTGGAATCGAGGGGATCAACAGCCGGGTAGATGCCCTTGGAGGCCAGGCCACGGCTCAGCACCGTGGTGGCATCGAGGTGGGCGAAGGTGGTGGCGGGAGCGGGGTCGGTGAGGTCGTCAGCAGGCACGTAAACGGCCTGGATCGAGGTGATCGAACCCTCCAGAGTGGAGGTGATCCTTTCCTGCAGTTCACCCACGTCGGTTCCCAGGGTGGGCTGATAGCCCACGGCCGAGGGCATGCGGCCGAGCAGGGCGCTCACTTCCGAGCCCGCTTGCACGAAGCGGAAGATGTTGTCGATGAACAGCAGGACGTCCTGGTTGTTCACGTCGCGGAAGTGCTCCGCCATGGTGAGAGCGGAAAGCCCAACCCGCATCCGGGCTCCCGGGGGCTCGTTCATCTGACCGAAACAGAGAGCCACCTTCGATTTGGTGAGGTCTTCGGAGTTGATCACCCCCGATTCCTTGAACTCCTCATAGAGGTCGTTGCCTTCGCGGGTGCGCTCTCCGACTCCGCCAAACACCGAAACGCCTCCATGCTCCTTGGCGATGTTGTTGATCAGTTCCTGTATCAGCACCGTTTTGCCGACACCTGCGCCGCCGAACAGGCCCACCTTGCCGCCCTGGCGGTAAGGAGCGAGCAGGTCGATCACCTTGATACCGGTTTCGAAAACCTTGGGCTTGGTCTCCAGCTCCGTGAGCTTGGGAGCCTCCCGGTGTATCGAGGCGGTGAGGTTGGAGGTGACGGGACCCAGTTCATCAACGGGCTCTCCGAGCACGTTGAAAATGCGGCCGAGGGTGGCCTCACCCACAGGCACGCTGATCGGTGCACCGGTGTCAAGGGCTTCCATGCCCCGCACCACGCCGTCGGTGGTGCTCATGGCGATGGCCCGCACGCGGTGATCGCCCAGCAACTGTTGAACCTCAGCTGTCAGGGCGATGTCCTGGCCGGCGGAGTTGCGTCCCGCGATGCGCAGCGCATTGAAGATCCGTGGCAGCTTGCCGGCCGGAAATTCCACATCCAGCACGGGACCGATCACCTGGCGCACAACGCCCTTGGTGCCGGTGTTGACGGGAGCAGCAGCAGCCATAGGAAAGGAAGGGGGATGCACGGCGGGACGCACATCCGCCGAAAGCGCGGCTAATTTACCACCGCGAGGGGTTCAAGACACGTTGAACGGGCACCTGCCCGGGTCTGTGTTCGGTCAACCGCCCCTGCTGCCGATTGCGGGGCAACCCCCTGCTGCCATAAGTTGGCACTCGACGGGCCCGAGTGCCAACTCGACCGTCCCCATGGCGTCATCGGCGCCATGCCTGTTGCTCTCGCACCGAACCATGGCTGCTGTTTCTCTCACCGTCTCCACGGTCAAACCGCTCGGAGACCGCGTTTTTGTCAAAGTTTCCGACTCCGACGAAAAAACCGCCGGCGGCATTCTTCTCCCCGACACCGCTCAGGAAAAGCCCCAAGTGGGTGAAGTGGTTCAGGTCGGTCCCGGCAAGCGGAACGACGATGGCACCCGCCAATCTCCTGAAGTGAGTGTGGGTGACCAGGTTCTCTACAGCAAGTACGCCGGTACTGACATCAAACTCGGTGGCAACGACTTCGTTCTCCTTTCCGAGAAGGACATCCTGGCGATCGTCAACTGAGCTTTGCTCAGACTGCTTCGCTCGTTGTCATCACAGCTCAATCACCCTTCTGAAACCGGATTCCCATGGCCAAACGTATTATTTATAACGAGAATGCCCGCAGGGCTCTCGAAAAGGGCATCGACATCCTGGCGGAAGCCGTTGCTGTCACCCTCGGCCCCAAGGGCCGCAACGTGGTGCTCGAAAAGAAATTCGGTGCTCCTCAGATCATCAACGATGGCGTCACCATCGCCAAGGAGATTGAACTCGAAGACCACATCGAAAACACCGGTGTCGCCCTGATCCGTCAGGCCGCCTCCAAAACCAATGACGCCGCCGGCGACGGCACCACCACCGCCACGGTCCTGGCCCACGCCATGGTCAAGGCCGGCCTGCGCAACGTGGCCGCAGGTGCCAATGCCATCACCCTCAAGAAGGGCATCGACAAGGCTTCCGATTTCCTCGTCAAGAAGATTGAAGAGCACGCCAAGCCGATCTCTGACAGCAACGCGATCGCCCAGGTGGGCACCATCTCCGCCGGTAACGACGAAGAGGTGGGCCGCATGATTGCCGATGCGATGGACAAGGTGGGCAAGGAAGGGGTGATCTCCCTGGAAGAAGGCAAGTCGATGACCACCGAACTGGAGGTCACCGAGGGCATGCGCTTCGACAAGGGCTACATCTCGCCCTATTTCGCCACCGACACCGAGCGGATGGAAGCCATCCTCGAGGAGCCCTACATCCTGCTCACCGACAAGAAGATCGGCCTGGTGCAGGATCTGGTGCCCGTGCTCGAGCAGATCGCCCGCACCGGCAAGCCCCTGCTGATCATCGCCGAGGACATCGAGAAGGAAGCCCTCGCCACCCTGGTGGTGAACCGCCTGCGCGGCGTGCTCAATGTGGCCGCCGTCAAGGCCCCCGGCTTCGGTGATCGCCGCAAGGCCATGCTCGAAGACATCGCCGTTCTCACCAACGGTCAGCTGATCACCGAAGACGCCGGTCTCAAGCTGGAGAACACCAAGCTGGAGATGCTGGGCACGGCCCGCCGCATCACCATCAACAAAGACACCACCACCATCGTGGCCGATGGCAATGAGGTGGCCGTCAAGGCCCGGGTCGAGCAGATCCGCAAGCAGATTGACGAAACCGACTCCACCTACGACAAGGAAAAGCTGCAGGAACGCCTGGCCAAGCTTTCCGGCGGTGTGGCCGTGGTGAAGGTGGGCGCTGCCACCGAAACCGAGATGAAGGACAAGAAGCTGCGCCTGGAAGACGCCATCAACGCCACCAAGGCGGCCGTTGAAGAAGGCATCGTTCCCGGTGGTGGCACCACCCTGGCCCACCTTGCCCCTGCTCTGGAAGAGTGGGCAGCGGCCAACCTCTCCGGCGAGGAGCTGATCGGCGCTGGCATCGTTGCCTCGGCTCTGAGCGCACCGCTGATGCGGATCGCCCAGAACGCCGGTGTCAACGGCGCTGTCATTGCTGAGCACGTCAAGGGCATGCCCTTCAACGAGGGCTACAACGCCGCCACCGGCGAGTATGTCGACATGCTGGCCGCCGGCATCGTTGACCCCGCCAAGGTGACCCGCTCGGGTCTGCAGAACGCTGCCTCGATCGCCGGCATGGTCCTCACCACCGAGTGCATCGTGGCTGATCTGCCCGAGAAGAAGGAAGCAGCTCCCGCCGGTGGCGGCGGCATGGGCGGCGACTTCGACTACTGATCCGCATGGCCTCCCATTGACTGGGGGGCCAACAGAAGTCCGGTTCAGGCCGGTGTGGGGGGAGGGACATTGTCTTTCCCCCCTTTTTTTATGGCGTTGCCGTGCGCAATAGCCAGGTTGCGCTCAATGGCCAAGCCACTGCCAGCCCAACCAGCGGCGCTCCAGTCACCCCGGTTGAAAATCCAGGGCCACGCCGTTGTTGCAATACCGCTTGCCCGTTGGTCTGGGCCCGTCGTTGAATACATGACCCTGGTGGCCTCCGCAGCGGCGACAGTGATACTCCGTGCGGGGAAGAATCAGTTTGAAATCCGTTTTGGTGACCACCGCGTTGGGCAGTGGCTGCCAGAAACTTGGCCAGCCGGTCCGGCTGTCGAATTTGGTGGACGAACTGAACAGAGGAAGGCGGCAACCGGCACAGACAAACGTTCCCTTGCGTTTCTCCTTGTCGAGGGGACTGCTGAACGGCCGCTCAGTGCCCTCCTTGCGCAACACAGTGAAGGCCTCGGGGCTGAGCCGTTTCCGCCAGGCCGCTTCGCTGAGATTCCAGTTTGGATCGCCCGCCTTGGAGGCGGCCTCGGCTGCTGTTCCACCGATCAAGGGACTGAACAGGGAAGCAAGGCCCGCCAACAGGCTGCGGCGATGGATCGGGCTCATCGCAGCCAGCCCGCGCTCAGCAGCACGGCCAAGCCGAGAAAGAGGGCCAGCAGGGTCCAGCTGATCCGGTTGAGGGTGTTTTCAGCGCTGCGGGCACTGCTGAACATCGAGCCCCCGCTGCTGGCCAGCCCCCCCATGCCGTCGCCCTTGGGGCTATGAAGCAGAACACTGATGATCAGCAAAACACCCGTGGAGATCCAGACCCAGGACAGAATGGAAGTAAGCATGGGCTGAGTTTATCGAATGGCTGCTCACACCTGCAGCGTCTGGTAAATCTGGGTCGATTGGAGGTCGGCAGTGGGCTCGAGCTGAACGTCGGCGGGCTCGATCAAGGAACGGCCGGTCATGCGCGCGGGCTGAGGAAGATCAAGAATCTCAAGGAGGGTTGGTGCCACGTCGGCCAGGCCTCCACCGTTGCGCAGGCTGGCGTTGGCGCCGCGACCAGGCAGTTTTCGCTTCTCCCCCTCCACAAGAATCACTGGAACGGGGTTGGTGGTGTGGGCTGTCCAGGGCCTGCCATCGCTGCTTTGCATCATTTCGGCGTTGCCATGGTCGGCGGTGATCAGCATTGTTCCGCCCTTGCGGTTGGTGGCATCCACCAGCCGTCCGACACAGCGGTCGACGGTGCTGATGGCCGCCTTGGTGGCTTCGATCAGGCCTGTATGACCAACCATGTCAGGGTTGGCATAGTTGATCACGATCAGAGAATAGATGCCTTTGTTGATCGAAGCGATACAAGCTTCGGTGAGGGCATCAGCAGACATCTCCGGTGACAGGTCGTAGGTGGCGACCCGGGGGGAAGGCACGAGATGGCGATCTTCGCCGGGAAAAGGCTGCTCGATGCCTCCGTTCATGAAATAGGTGACATGGGGGTACTTTTCGGTTTCGGCTGTACGCAACTGGAGCAGGCCGTGCTCCGAGACCACCTGACCAAGCAAGCCATCGAGCGATTCGGGCGGGAAGGCCACCGCCACCGGCAAGCCAGCTTCGTATTGGGTGAAGGTGACCACATGAAGCGGAGCAAGTTGCTGGCGAACAAAGCCATCAAAGGTCGGGAGGACAAGGGCCCGCAACAACTGTCGGCCCCGATCCGGCCGGAAATTGAAACAGATCAGCCCATCACCGGCGCCCACAACCCCTGAATCCAATCGCAGCGGCTCGATGAATTCGTCGTTGATTCCGGCTCCATAGGCTGCTTCCACAGCCTGTTGCGCCGTCAGGCCAGCCAGCTCGGCCGGCTCAGTGAGCAGCCGGTAGGCCTTTATGGTGCGATCCCAGCGGTTGTCCCGATCCATGGCCCAGTAGCGACCGCAGATGGTGCTGATCCGCCCCACCCCTGCCGCCTCAATCTGGGCATCGATCTGATCGAGGAAGGGAATGGCGGACCGGGGCGGGGTGTCGCGGCCATCGGTGATCGCGTGGATGCAGACATCCTTGAGTCCCCGCTGCGCTGCCCAATCCAACAGGCTGCCGAGGTGGTCGATATGGCTGTGAACCCCGCCATCGGAGCAGAGGCCCACCAGGTGAAGACGGCTTCCAGAGGTAAGCAGGTGGTCGGCGAGAGTGTTCAGAATCGGATTTTCCGCCAGGCTGCCGTCCTTGGCTGCTTTGCTGATCCGCACCAGTTCCTGGCGGATGATTCGGCCGGAGCCGATCGTGAGATGGCCCACCTCGGAATTGCCCATCTGCCCGTCAGGCAACCCCACCTCGCCACCACTGGCCTGAATCAGGGCATGGGGATAAGCCTCCCAAAGCGCATCCATCACTGGGGTGGAGGCTTCGCTGATCGCGTTTGATCCGGAGGATTCCCCGTAACCCCAGCCATCAAGAATGGCCAGGACCACTGGAGAGACAGGCCCCCTGATTGCTGCGGATGGGGCGGCGCCGGTGTCAGGGAAGGGGTTGGCGTTGGGGCCGGTTGTCATAGAACAAACAGTGTCATCCAGGTGGATGAAGGCGGCTCACGCTCCATGTCGAATCAAGTTAACCCCGGCCTGCAGACCTGTTCTCTGCCTGGCTCGGCCTGGTCAGCCTTTGGTCACATCTTTGGCATCCGGCAAGCTTCCCTAGGCTGAATGCCCCCCTGCCAATGCCATGCCACCGACGCATCAGGCTGGGCGCATTGAACTCCTCTCAGCCCATGAGCTGAGCCGCACCCTGCACCGCCTCGCGTCCCAGGTGCTGGAGAGTGTTGTTGACAGCAGGCAGCTGCTGCTGCTGGGAATTCCCACCCGTGGCGTTGCCCTGGCCAGGGTGCTGGCCCAACAACTGGAGGCCGATTCAGGCCATCCGATTGATCAGGGCAGCCTCGATCCCACCTTCCATCGGGATGACCTGGACCGGGTGGGGACCCGGCTCGTCGAGGCGACCCGGTTACCGGCCGCCATCGAAGGACGTCAGGTGGTGCTGGTTGATGACGTGATCTTCACGGGGCGGACCGTGCGGGCGGCGATGGAGGCCCTGTTGACCTGGGGCCGCCCAGCCGCGGTGCGGCTGCTGGTGATGGTGGACCGGGGCCACCGGGAGTTGCCGATCCAACCGGACTTCTGTGGGCGGGTAGTCCCCACCAGTCGCCAGGAGAGCATCCAGCTCTGCCTGGCAGACATCGATGGGGTGGAGGGAGTTTTCCTGCTGAAGGAATGACTCAGCTGCCAGCCAGGACCGGCTCGAGTTCATCGGCTCGGAAATGGGCGCGGAAACGGCCAAAAGCCACGATCACAGGCAGGGTGGGGCTGATCGGGCGCTTTTTCCAGTCGTTGAGAACCTGATGAATCTCCCCCTGCTGACCGAGGAGATCAAAGGGCTGGCCACGATGCTCGGGGTGGGTGAACACAACCACGCTCTGGCTGACCCTGACCTGTTCACCGGGCTGCATGGAGTTTCCGCAGGGTTCCCAATCTTGTCATGGGGGCTTCAGCGCTGGCAGCCTGATTCGGGTCCGGCTTCCACCACCTTGCCGCCCAGCTCCTTGCAGGCTGTGGTGAAAGCGGTCCAGTCGTCGAGCCCGCGGCCGATGTTGCGCTGAACCGCGCCATCGAGGTCGGCCATGGGCACGTTGCTCAAGCGGTTGTCCCCATGGCTGTGATGCTCCTGTTCCTTGGCCTTGAGGCCAGTGATTTCGCTCTCCACCTGGCGTTGGAGGCCTGCCGACTGGCTTGCCCACCAGGGATGGTCGATGCGGTTCAGGGCATCAAGGGCCTCCCACCAGCGCTTCTGGGCGATCAGGCTGCGGGCCCGTTCCTGCTGCAATCGGTTGCGGCTCCACAGTTGCCTCAGGTTGTCGCCGTAGGCATTGCCATCGGGATGCTGGTCTTCCCCCATCGGCTTGAGCAGGGTGATGGCCCCCTCCAGATCTCCCGCTTCGAAACGAGCCAGGGCCTTGGCCTTGAGCTCCTGCTGCCAGGACTCCAGACGTTGCCTGTCGGAGGCGGTTCCGGCAGGTGAGTTGCTGAGCAGGAGCTGCAGCTTCAGTGCCGCAGCCCATTGCTGCGTCTGCCAGAGGGTCTCGGCCTGCTTGCGCCGGCAGTGCCCCTGCTCCTGGGGGGCACGTCCCCGCATCCAGCGCAGGGCGGCCAGCTGGTCGCTGTAGCTCAGACAATCGTCGTAGCGTCCGCTGGCTGCCGCCTGCTCCAGCCGGGCAGGAAGCTGGGCTTCCCACCAGTGGACTGCTCCGACGCCGGCAGCGACCAGACCCAGGGTGACGGCCAACCAGAAGCGTGGCAGCTTGTGGCGACGGAGAGCCAAGGCGGGCGGGAGGAAACATCAACTTTCCCCATGCAAGCACCCCCCGTCTCGGATGTCCCGGCGCTCGGATCTAGCGGACGGAGCCGAGGGCGATGGGCTCACTGCAGCGGCCGCTGCTCAGGTCCTCGCAGCCCATGGTCAGCTGGGCCTGCTCGTTGATCCGGAATTGCAGCCGCAGCCGGTCCGCGCCACGGATTCCAGGCGGATCAAGGGCGATGGCCGCTGGTTGCCGGTCCCAGGGCTCCACCCGGTTTTCACCCGCAGGCCGCTGGATCAACGCGGGGAGGCCATCACGGAACACCACTTCGGCACGCCGATCATCCAGCGGCTCACCCAGCACCAGATCCAGCTGACGCTGACCACCGCTGCTGCAGGCCAGGATCAGCTCCAGGGGCTTGCCGGTGGGCCAACTCTGGCCGGAGAGGAACAGGGGGTGCCAGCGGTAGCCGTCGCTGCGGGGATCCCAGCGGCGCAGCGACACGCCCCGGCTGAGCACATCCTTGATCTGCACTCCGGGAGTCAGGGCCAGGGCCCCCATCGCCACCGCCTCGATCGGCCGCTGGTCGAGGATGGGAATGCCCGGACAGCGCTCCCGAAGCCACTGGCGGATCAGCGGCATGCGGCTGGTGCCCCCCACCGGCAGGACGGCATCGATTTTCGTCAGGCTCAGACCCTCGGCCCTGGCTCCGGCGAGCACCTGCTCGAGCAGGTCATCCAGCAGATCGAGCAACCCATGCTGCTTGAGCAGGTTCTCCAGCTCCTGGCGGCTCAGCTTCAGTTCCCGGCTGGCCTGGCCAGGGGGACACCACACCACGCTGGCGTTCAGCTCGGAGCTGAGCTTGCACTTGAGCCGCTCCACCGCCTCCATCAGCGTCCCTGACGGCTGTGCGCCCGTGAGAGCCGCGGCGATCCAGTGGTCCAGGTCTCTGCCGCCGAGAGCCAGGCCTGACTTGCCCAGCACCCGGGCACAGCGAAGCGCCTGGCGGCTGCCCTGCAGATCGCGGCCGGCAAAGCGCAGCAGCTGGGCGATCGGCGCGGCCCGCCCCTCACCTCCCTCCAGGGCCACCAGGGAAAGGTCGAGCGTGCCGCCACCGAGGTCTACCACCAGCACCCGGCTGCCGGGGGGCAGGCCGGCTCCGATTGCGGCGGCGGTGGGTTCATCCACCAGGGCCACCTCCTCCACGGCCAGCTGCTGGCTGGCCTGCTCCAACCATTGGCGGTAGCCCCGATAGCCGTCGATCGGGGCCGTCAACACCAGCCGGGAGGGTGCCAGCTCGGCTGGAAGGTTCTGCCAGATGCGCGCCAGTAGCAGGGCTCCGGCCTGCTCAGGGCTGAGCAGGGACTCCCGGCCAGGACCCATGGATCCTGATGCGCCGATCCAGCGTTTGAAGTTGCGGCAGAGCTGGGGGCTTTCGCTCCAGGCCAGGCCTGCCTCCTGAACCTGGCGGCCGACCAGGGCCTGGTCGGAGGCGGCACTGGCGATCCAGACCAGGCTGGGGATCACACCTGCCTGGAGGCCGCTGAATGGGGCGACCGTGACCAGTTCGACCGATCCCCCGCCGGCTGCTTGAAAGGCCACCACGGTGTTGCTGCTGCCGAGGTCGATTGCCAAGGTGCCATCAATCACGGCAGGACTGACCTCGCTTCAGAGCTCAAGCTTGCCGGATGAAGACCCGGGGCGGAGGCAGGCGGGGTGAGGAGGTGGGCAGGGTGCTGGTGGGGTGCTGGCTTAAGGTGATTCAAGTTGATGCAATGATTTGTATACCAGTGCAGCGGTCAACCCGAAGGAACTGGCCCACCGGGCTGAGAGCCTGATCCGTGAGTCGAGCAACCGCTATCTCACCACCGTGAAGATTGCCTTCCGGGCCAAGCAACGTCGCTTCGATGATTTTGATGGCTTGCTTGAGGATGCGATGGTCAAGCCAGTCCAGCGAGCCATCGTTGAGCTCAGCGACGAGCAGGATCAGCCCGACCTGCTGCCTGGCTGACCACAGGCCGCTGTGAATCCCGCTGGCTGGTCCAGGGAAGGAGAGGGTTGGCGCCTGGCCTGGGATCCTGACCGGCAGCCTTTTGCTGTGCTGATCGGCGGGGCCGGCTGGGCGGCGGAACTTACGACGGATGAAGCCCTTCAGTTGCGGCAGGCGATCCGTGGCCTAGTGGCGCAATGGGGCGAGCTCACTGACCAGCTGTTGGAAGCGGAATTGATCAGCCTGGAACTGGAGCGCCAGCCCTGGTGGGTCGGCCTTGAGGGGGATCGCACCACCTGGAGCCTGCAGTTCGTTCTCACACCCGGCTCCTCCCAGCGGGGAATCGAAGGGAGCTGGTCGGCGGCGGCCAGTGCCGATTGCCTGCAGGCCCTCGAGCAATGGCCGCTCTGAAGCGCCGCAGCCCTGGCAGGGTCGGCGGCGGATGAGACAGGCCCCCTGGATTTGGCGGCGATCAGCAGTGCTGATCTTTTGCTCCCTCCCCGGCTGAGGCCGGCTTCCCACGGTTTCTGCACAGGTTTTCCACAGCTCCAGGGGCTCGAACCTGTTCCACGCTTCCAGCCTGTGGAGAACGGTCTCTGCTGTGGTTCTCCCCTTGACAAAGGTGGTGAATCGATCCAAGGAGGCGTGATTGTGGCGCTGGTCGTCCCACAGCCCCCTCGTGGATGAAGTCTCAGGCTGGGATGGTCGCTCCCCGCCCTTCGTCGCCCCATTTGACGGGACCGCGGCGGTGTGGAGAACTGGTGTCTCCCCCGAGCACGCCCCGATGGATGCAGTTCCGGCTCTGCCTGCCCCAGCCCGGCTGGCCGCCCACCCCGGCACCCTGCCGGCACCCAGGTCCGATCAGGCCGAACAGGCCGACCAGGGGGTGGTGAGCCTGCAGGCCGATGTGCCTGAAGCCTTGCTGGGCTCCATGCGCCGCTTCATCGACGCCCATCCAAACTGGGATCAGTACAGGCTGTTCCAGGCGGCCCTGGCTGGTTTTCTCGTCCAGAACGGAGTGCAGAGCCGGGCCGTGACCCGCTGTTATGTGGCGAACATGTTCCAGCGGTAGGCGCGTTGGCTCAGGCGGCCAGCAGCTCAAGCAGTTGCCGGGCCGTGGCCTGTGGCACCGGCAGGATGGAAAGCCGGTTTCCTTTGCGCACCACCAGCAGCTCATCGGCGCTGAAGGTGTCCCGCAGGGTTTCGAGGCTCAGCAGTTGCGGAAACTTCCGCTTGAAGCCAAGCCGTGCGCAGTCCCAGCGTGGGGCTTCAGGCTTTGAGGAGGGATCGAAGTACTTGGAGGATGGATCAAACTGGCTGGGGTCGACCAGGCCGGTTTCGAGCACCTCCATCAGCCCGACGATCCCGGGAGGTTTGCAGTTGGAGTGATAAAAGAACACCTGGTCCCCCACCTGCATGGTCCGCATGAAGTTGCGTGCCTGATAGTTGCGGATGCCATCCCAGAGGGTGGTTTGCTCGTTTTTCAGATGATCGATGCCGTAGACGTCCGGCTCGCTCTTCATCAACCAGTAGGACAAGGCCAGAGGGGGCCAGCGACTGGCCATCCTATCGAGCTCTCCAAGGGGTGCCTGCTTGCTTGTTCCGGTTTCGCGGTGACGGCTTCAGGGTTGGAGGGCTGAAACCAGAGCGCGGAAGTGGTCGCCGCGTGCTTCGAAGTCGGCGTACTGATCGAAGCTGGCGCAGGCCGGTGAGAGCAGCACGGTGCGATAGCCAGCCGAGATGGCCTGCTGATGGGCCCAGGGCAGACCCTGGCTCAGACCCTCGACCTGGTGGATCGTGCCGGCATAGCCGCTGCTCTGAAGCAGATCGGCGAAGCAGGTTCGGGCCGCCCCGAACAGCACCACAGCCGCTGCCTTGCGCTGAAGGGCGTTCAGCCAGGCGGCCGGATCGCCCTGCTTCGCCTGCCCTCCCGCCAGCACGATCATCGGCCCGGGCAGGGCACCCAGCGCCACTTCGGCGGCGTCGTAGTTGGTGGCTTTGCTGTCGTTGTAGTAGGTGATCCCGGCCAGGTCCCGAATCCGCTCCAAGCGATGGGGCACCCCTGGGAAGGAGCGAAAGGCGGCTTCCATCACGCTGGCCGCCAGCCCCAGCTTCAGCCCCACGGCAGCAGCCAGCAGCAGGTTCTGGCGGTTGTGCTGGCCGGGCATCGCCAGGCAATCAGCGGGAAAGAGCGGCCCCGCGGCGCTGCGCACCGCGCCCGCCTCGATCCAGAGCAGCGGAGTGATGCCTGGAGCCCACTGCTCCGGCGGCCTTGCTGTGACCCAGTCGGCCTGCTCCCAGCTGGCGGCAGTTGAGCTCAGATCCTGGTCGTCGGCATTGAGGATGCGGCTGCCCGAGTGGTCCAGCAGGCTGCGCTTGATCGCCCGGTAATTGTCGAGCGTGCCATGGCGCTCGAGGTGGTCAGGGGTGAGGGTGGTCCAGAGCCCGAAGCGAGGACGCAACTCCGGTGACGCCTCGATCTGATAGCTGCTCAGCTCCACCACCAGCCAATCGGGTGGGGTAGCCCCCTGCGACTGGCGCTCGATCACCAGTTCGGCGGCGGACCGACCGACATTGCCTGCCATCGGTGCGTCGATTCCAGAGGCACTGAGCAGGTGGCTGACCAGGTGGGTGACGGTGGTTTTGCCGTTGGTGCCGGTGATGCCGATCCAGGGAATGGTGCTGCTCGCTTCCCAGGCCACGGACAGTTCACCCCTGATCGGGATGCCTTGTTGCCGCAGGGCCGCCAGGGTGGGGTGATCCCAGGCGATGCCGGGGCTGATCACCACGCTGGCGGGAGGTGCGTCCAGGGCGGCGAAGCTGGCCGGTTGCAACGGTGTGGCCAGCTTCACCTCCACGCCTTCGCTGCGGAGTTGAGCGGCGACCTGTTCCAGCTCAGGGCTGTTTCGGCTCTCCAGAAGCAACACCCTCCCGCCACGGGAGGCCAGCAGCCGGGCGGCGCCAATGCCGGACCGACCCATGCCAACAACGACGGTGAAAGGGTGAAGCCCGACGGTCATTCCTTTCGCGTCGTGAAGTTTTGGGGGTGAAATGTCAGCTGGTGAGCTGCTAAGGAGTGGGCGATACTGGAATCGAACCAGTGACTCCTACCGTGTCAAGGTAGTGCTCTACCTCTGAGCTAATCGCCCTGGGTGATTGGGCCAACGCCCAGCGGTGAAACCTAGCAGCCAGCCATTCCCGCCCTGCTTCTGGCTTGCCCGGGCGGGTCACTCAGTGCCTGCTCAGGGTCAGCCGCCAGCGTGAACGCTTGGTGGCTTCCACCTCCAGCACCGTGAGCTCGCCGCGATTGTCGAGCTGAACCCGATCGCCCACCACGAGGTCGCGGCTCGGGCTGCAGGTCACTTGCCAGTTGACCCGCACCAGTCCCTGACGGATCCAGTCGGCCATGCGGTTCCGGGACACCCCGAAGCCGGCGGATGCCACCGCATCCAGCCGCAGCGAAGCCTCCACCGTGTGGAGCTGGCGGGGCACGGCGCGTGCAGGCGGCTGCAGGTCGTGCAGGGGGATGGCTTCGAGCTCCACCGGCACGGTGCGGACCTGGGCCTGCTGGCCGTGCCAGCGAACGGCCAGCTCCTCCGTGATCACCAGCTGGGCCCCCCGATCGCCGCGCACCCAGAGATCACCAAGATCCGCTTCACTGGCGCCGGCGGCCTGCAGGCCAAGGCGGAAATCCGCCGGCGTGGCCGGATCGAACAGGAAGTTGCCGCTCACCTGGAGGCCCCTCAGCGGCAGCTCCATCGGGGCCTGCCCATCGTTGGCCAGATCCACTCTCTGCATCCGCAGGCAGCGGCGCTCCGCCTGGGGATAGCCGCCATCGGCAGCCAGTTCCAATTCGCTCAGCTCGGCCAGCCGCCCGCTCGCTTCCTCCAGCAGGGCGGCCGGGAGGAATCCACTCCAGACCGGTTCCCAGGTGCGCAGGGCCTGCTCGGCCAGCCGGATCAGGGCCGTGAGGGCATCTGGATCACGGCTGCCCTGCACCAGGGCGTCGCGGGGAAGCAGCGCCCCTGCCGGCAGAGGTTCAGCAGGCGGCAGGCGTTCAGCTTTCGGCAAGGCGCACCACGGCCCTGGGCCTGGATTGTTGAATCAGGTTCCAGGGGATCTCCGTGCCGGCGGCGGCGTCCAGCAGCAGCAGCCAGTTGCCCTCTTCGATCCGGTTGCGCAGACTGCGGATCCGGTCGTCGGCCTCGGAGCTCACGCTCGCTGCTGCTGCATAGCTCCCCATCCAGCCGGATCCCATGCCAAGCAAGCCACCGATCAGGGGTTCGCCGTAGGGGCCGGCGAAGGCAAAGGTGTCCAGGTTGGTGATCAGGCTGAACATCAGGCCGGCAAAGAAGCCGAAGGGCATCAGCCAACGCACCATGCCCCTCTGGCGCCGCTGGCGGGCCATCGCCGGGTTGAGCAGTTCGACCGATTCCATGGCCGTTTCCCCTTCACCGATCGCCACCAGCGCCGTTGGCGCCGGATCGAGCTGGCTGAGCCGATCGCGAAGCCCGTGCAGCTTGTCGCGATCCTCCAGCACCATCACCACACACAATCCCAAGATGGAGCGCCCGAATCTGTTTGATTCTCCCCGTTGGGGCGAGGGAGCGTGGGGAGCTGCTCACTACACTTCATCGGCGGACATCGCAGGAGCCTTTCAGGCACCTCCCTATCTCATCCCGGGTCATGACAAAGGTTCTGGTATCTGATCCGATCGATCAAACGGGGATCGACATCCTCTCCCAGGTGGCTCAGGTGGATGTGAGAACCGGCCTTCCACCAGAGCAGCTGCTCGAGATCATCGGCGACTACGAGGCCCTGATGATCCGTTCCGGCACCCAGGTGACGGCGGCCTTGATCGAGGCTGCCCCACGGCTGAAGATCATCGGCCGGGCCGGGGTCGGGGTCGACAACGTGGATGTGCAGGCCGCCACCCAACGCGGCGTTCTTGTCGTCAACTCCCCTGAGGGGAACACGATCGCTGCCGCGGAGCACGCCCTGGCGATGATGCTCTCCCTCTCCCGCCACGTGCCCCAGGCCCACCAGAGCACGATGGCCGGAGGCTGGGACCGCAAGAGATACGTCGGCAACGAGCTCTACCACAAGAAGCTTGGTGTCGTTGGCCTGGGCAAGATCGGCTCCCATGTCGCCCGGGTCGCCAAGGCGATGGGCATGGACGTGCTCGCCTATGACCCCTTCATCTCGACCGAGCGCGCCCAGCTGCTGCAAGTGCGCCTGCTGGCGATCAAGCCCCTGTTCGCCGAGGCCGATTTCATCAGTCTTCACCTGCCCCGCACCCCCGACACCGAGAACCTGGTCAACGCGGAGCTGCTGCAGTCGATGAAGCCCACGGCGCGCCTGGTCAATTGCGCCCGGGGCGGCATCGTCGATGAGCAGGCCCTGGCCGATGCCCTCAACGCCGGCACCATCGCCGGCGCGGCGCTGGATGTGTACGCCCATGAGCCCCTGGAGGCTGATTCCCCCCTTCGTGGGGTCAAGGAACGGTTGATCCTCACGCCACACCTCGGTGCTTCCACGGCCGAAGCCCAGGAGAATGTCTCGATCGACGTGGCCGAGCAGATCCGCGATGTGCTGCTGGGCCTGCCGGCCCGCAGTGCCGTGAACATTCCCGGCCTCACTCCCGAGGTGATGGAGAGGCTCCGTCCCCACCTCCAGCTGGCTGAAACCCTGGGCCTGCTGCTCAGTCAGATGGCGGGGGGTTCGTTGCAGGAGTTGGAGGTCAGGTTGCAGGGTGAATTCGCCAGCCACCCCTCCCAGCCCCTTGTGGTGGCGGCCCTCAAGGGCCTGCTCTCCGCCGCCCTCGGCGAGCGGATCAACTACGTGAACGCTTCCCTGGAGGCGAAGAGCCGCGGCATCCATGTGCTGGAGGTGAAGGACGACGCCAGCCGCGACTTCGCCGGTGGATCGCTGCAACTCACATCGCGGGGGTCCCAGGGCAGCCACAGTGTCACTGGTGCGGTGTTCGCCGAGGGCGATCTGCGCATCACCACAATCGATGAGTTCCCCGTGAATGTGGCGCCCAGCCGCCACATGCTCTTCACCCGCCACCGCGACATGCCCGGCATCATCGGCCAGCTGGGCTCCCTGCTCGGCGAGCACAACGTGAACATCGCCTCGATGCAGGTGGGTCGCCGGATCGTGCGCGGTGATGCGGTGATGGTGCTGAGCCTCGACGACCCCATCCCCCCCAGCCTCCTGGCCCACATCCACACGATCAACGGCATCCAGGAAGCCCACCCCGTCACGCTCTGAGTGGCAGACCCGCAGCCGCTGGGGAGTGAGCCTGCCGCCGGTCTGGCCTGGTGGCGGCTGGAGCTGGCCGTGCCGGCCGAACTGGAGGAGTCGCTGCTCTGGAAGCTGGGAGCCCTCGGCATCGCGCGGGTGGCCGTGGTGCATGACCCCCGGACACCCCACAGCCATCGGCTGGTGGCCTGGCTGCCGGCCGTCGATTGGCCCGATCTGGAGCGTCAGCGGCTGGCGGGGGCTCTGGCACCCCTGGGCGAGCCCTTCGGCCTGTCGCTGCCCCCACTGGAGTGGCAGGCGCAACACGATGAAGACTGGAGTTCGAGCTGGAAACAGCATTGGCAGCCCGACCCGGTGGGAGGGCGATTGCTGATCCTGCCTGCCTGGCTGGAGCCGCCTGCCGAGTTGGGCGAAAGGCTGGTGATCCGCCTCGATCCCGGCAGCGCCTTCGGCACCGGCAGCCATCCCACCACACGCCTCTGCCTGGAGGCCATCGAAGCGCTCGATCTCCAGTCACGATGGGTCGCCGACCTGGGCTGCGGCAGCGGCATCCTGGCGCTCGGGGCGCTGCAGCTGGGCGCCGCCTTCGCCGCTGCAGTTGACACCGACAGCCTCGCTGTCCGCGCCACCGGAGACAACGCTCGCCTCAACGGCATCGGTGTGGGTGCCGGGGAGCCGCTGCAGGTGGCTCTGGGGTCGGTGGAGATGTTGGCGACGCTGCTCGGTGACCGGCCGGCCGACCTTCTGCTCTGCAACATCCTCGCGCCGGTGATCGAGACCCTGGCGCCCCGGTTCCAGTCCGTGCTCTCTCCCGGCGGGGTGGGGCTGCTCAGCGGGCTGCTGGTGGATCAGGTGCCCGGCCTGGAGCTGGCTCTGGCCGCCACGGGCTGGAGATCACAGCTGGTGGCGGCGCAAGGGGGCTGGGGCCTGCTGGAGATCCGCTGGGCGGCGGCTGTCGCATAAATCACGCTTATCTGTGCTCCCCCTTTGATTGGGCTTCCGATGGTCCGCCGCGGGGAGCACCGGCAATGCCCTGGTCCGATGTAGGAAGGACCCGTCCTACAGGCCCGGACTGTCCAGGTGCCTGTGAGCCCCAATCCCTTCCATGGCTTCCTACAAGGTCACCCTCATCAACGAGAGCGAGGGCCTCAACAAGACCATCGAGGTTCCTGACGATCAGTACATCCTCGATGCGGCTGAAGAGCAGGGAATCGATCTTCCCTACTCCTGCCGTGCCGGAGCCTGCTCCACCTGTGCCGGCAAACTCACCGCGGGCACCGTGGATCAGTCCGACCAGAGCTTCCTCGACGACGACCAGATCGAAGCAGGCTTCGTGCTCACCTGCGTGGCCTACCCCACCTCCGACGTGACCATCACCACCCACGCCGAAGAAGAGCTGTACTGAGCTTTGAGCTCGGGTGCAGCTTCGCATCCGGACTGAAACCCACCCCACGGGGCTTTGCTCCGTTCCAAGCCACCGGCAAAGCCGCAGCTGCCCCCCCTGGCTCAGTTGCGGCGCTCAACGTCAAATGGTGATTAAGATCCCTTTCCGCCACCCGATCGGGTGGCTTTTTCATGGCCCTGCAGGTCGATGCCCTTCTGGAGCCAGGCAGCGATCATCCCAGCCTGGGCGGGCAGTACAGCTACCGTATCCTTGGCCCCTGCTGCCGGTTGTTCGACCGGGAGGAGTTGCCCTGGCCTTGCTGCCGGTTGGCCTGGCGCAGCAAGGAGCCGAGCTGGCGGCGGATCGGTCGGCGTTTCGTCGCCGACCTGGCTTCCCGCCGTTGCCCTTCCTATGCCGTTGAACTTCTCCAGCCGGGATCAAAGCCCACCCGAACCGTGGTCACCCTGTTCCCTCAGCGCTTGAACGCGCCGTTGCAGGAGTGGTGGTACAGCAAGCAACCTGGATCTCTGGTTCCCCAGAACATCAGGCCACCGCTGGCTTGAAGGCTCAGAAGGAAACCTGCCCTCAGAAGTAGACCTTGCCGCCCCCCCACTGGATCCCGTTGACCTTCGGTGCCACCAGGATGTAGCCGGCAATCAGGCGCAGATCATCTTCGCTGAGGTCGCGCATCTTCACGAACACATCGCTGCTGCGCAGGCTGGGATGGATGTCCGAGATGCTGAATTCACCGTCATAGGAGGTTGGGTCCTTCATGTAATCCACCAGAGCATCCACGGAATCGCGGGGCGGGGTGGCCAGGGCAAGGGTCTCGATGTCGAGCCCAACGTTGTAATTGGTTTTGGTCACGCCACCGGCATGACAGGTGCCGCAGCTTTCGTTGAAGATTTTCCGGCCCGCCTTGATCTCCGCCTCGCTGAAGCTGACCGGCGTGCCATCGGGTGTGCCGGCCACGGTGAGGGTTTCGGTGTCCCACTGGGCGGCCTGTACCGCCATGCTCGGCAGTGCCAGGCAGGTGAGCAGCGCCAGGGAAAGCACCAAGAGGGTTCGGCTGACGGTCCGAAGGCAGGAGGAGAGGAGGGAGACCATGGAGGGATCCGGCGAAATGGCGGTGGGCACCGCGCCTGAGACCTTGTATCACGGGCGGATGACTGTCCGGGCGGGAATCAAGAACTGTTGCAGGACCGTCGGCCCGCCGGCTGGGTTCAGGGGTCCGAAGGGACGACCTCCAGACTCAGGAAATCCCTGGCCACGAGGGTGTTGGCAAAGATGGAACGGGCCTCGGCGAGCAGATCGTCGGGGGTGAAGGCATTGCCGGACACATAGCGCGGGCTGAGGTGGGTGAGCACGAGCTGCTTCACCCCGGCCAGGGCCGCCGTCTGGGCAGCCATGGTGCTGGTGGAATGTTGCCGTTGGATGGCCATTTCCGACTCGCCGTGGGCAAAGGTGGATTCGTGGATGAGCAGGTCGGCCCCTTTGGCGAGTTCGACAGCCGCCTCGCAGAACACCGTGTCTGTGCAATACACAACGCTGCAGCCGGGTCGGACCGGTCCGCAGAGAGCCTCGCCGCGAATGATCCGGCCGTCTTCCAGGGTCACGCTGCGCCCAGCCTTGAGCTCGGCATAGATCGGGCCAGGCTGAATGCCCAGTTCGCGGGCCTTGTCCACATTGAAATGGCCTGGGCGGGGTTTCTGCTCCACCCGGTAGGCGTAGGCGGGGATGCGATGGGTCAGGGGGGCGCAGCGCACGAGCAGGTCACCGTCGTCGAGCAGAACCCTGCCTTTGTGGGCGGCTTCCCGCACGGGATGGGTGCGCATTGGGTAGCCGATCCGGGTGGATGAGGTGCGCAGAGCCCCTTCCAGGAACTCTGGCAGCGGGTCGGGGCCGTAGAGGTCGATGCCGCTGCAGTTGCCTGCCATGCCGAGGCTCGCCAACAGACCCGGCAGCCCGAAGACGTGGTCCCCATGCATGTGGGTCACGAAGATGCGACGCAGTTGCGACACCCGCAACTCACTGCGCAGGAATTGATGCTGGGTGCCTTCTCCGCAGTCGAACAGCCAGATCTCGGCCCGCTGCGGCAGCCTCAGGGCCACAGCCGACACGTTCCGGGCCCTGGTGGGAACCCCCGAACTGGTGCCAAGGAAGGTGACCTGCACACCGGCCGCGTCTTTTCGGAATGCTGCCACGCCCCCGCCGTCCCGGTGGTTCCGGTGTCCGCTGGGGGGTGGCGGAGGCCAGAAGCACTGGGCACAATGAATCCGCTTTCGGCGAGTCCCGACGCCGGTCCATGACTTCTCCCTTGCTCCGCTTCGCAGTTCTGCCCCTGCCTCTTCCCGCTCGGCCCCTCCTGCGGCGGCTGATCGGGGCCCTGGGCGGCACCCTGACTCTTCCCCTGCTGCTCTCGGCCACCCCGGCTCGGCTGACCAATGCGGAACCGGCCGCGGCGGGTGGCAGTTCGGAGCTGCGGGTGCTGCTGTTGGAGTCAACCGGCTTCCGCGTCGCCGGGGACGGCGGGGCCCGGCTGATGGATGGCGCTGGCAAGGAACTGGTCCGGCTGCCGCCCGGAGGCGCGGTGGCCCTCAGGCCATCCGCAGGGAGGATTGTCGTCGAGACGCTGGCCGAAGGCCAGCCCGAAGGGGTTGCCCAGCCCTTTGCCGCGGGCGAGCTGTGGCTTGTGCCCCTGGCCAGCGGCGCTTCAGCAGCCACGTTCCAGCTCCAGCAGCGGCGCTACCACGGCCGCCTCCTGGTACGCCCCGCCAACGACCAGTTGCGGGCCATCAACGTGATCGGGGTCGAAACCTACCTTCCCAGCGTCGTCGGCAGCGAAATGCCCGCCAGCTGGCCCCTGGAAGCCCTGCGGGCCCAGGCGGTGGCGGCACGCACCTATGCCCTGCGTCAGCGCAACCCAGCTGCGGACTTCGATCTCAAGGCCACCGTCAGCAGCCAGGTCTACAAGGGGCTGGAGGCCGAGACCGCTTCCACCCGCCAGGCGACCGCCACAACCCGCGGCCTGGTGCTCATGTACGGCAACAGCTTGATCAATGCGGTGTTTCACAGCAGCGGCGGCGGCGTCACCGAGAACAGCGGCGATCTCTGGTCCAAGCAACTCCCCTACCTGGTCAGCGTTCGGGACTTCGATGAGACCAGTCCGGTGAGCCAGTGGAAGAAGGATCTGGCACCGGAGGTGCTGGCCCAGGCGTTCGCCGAGATCGGCGGGGTGAATCGGATCGATGTGATTTCCAGCACCGCCAGTGGTCGGGTGCGCCAGGCCCGGGTGCTCGGCCCTTCCGGTGTGCTGGTGCTGAGTGGAGCCCAGCTGCGCAGCCGGTTGGGGTTGAGAAGCACCCTGGTGCGCTTTGAAGCGGCACCGTTCCGCTTCCGCAACCCGGCTGATCAGGGCTTTTCCATGGCGGGTGATCCCCAGCCTGGCCTGCCGGCTCGTTTCAGCACCCCCTTCGGGACCCTGCTGGGTCCACCGCCACCGCCGGAGTTCCCGCTGCCGCAGGAGCCGATCGGACTGGTGGCCATCGGCCGCGGCTTTGGCCATGGCGTGGGCATGAGCCAGTGGGGCGCTTTCGCCCTGGCCCAGCGTGGTGAACGGTTCGATCAGATTCTCAGGCACTACTACCGGGGTGCTGAGCTGCGTCCGTTCAAGGACACGCTCCCGGGTCGCCTCGCCACTGCGCCCGGCCTTGAGCCAGGCTCGCAGGGATGGATATCAGGAACCCTGGCGGGTCGCGATCGACCCTGAGCGCCCCTGAGCTGCTGCCGATGGCCTTGCCTTGCTGGGCTGGCCGCCTCGTTGTCGTGGAGACGGTCGCTGGCCTCTCCGCCGGTGTGGTCGAGGTTGTGGCCGAGGCTTTGCGAGCGGATCCGGGGCTGATCCTGGGTCTGGCCACCGGCCGCACGATGGAGCCAATCCATGCCGGCCTCGTGGGCCGCCTCTCGGCTCTCTCAGCGGGGTCATTGGCGGCCATTCGCAGCCAATGGCGCAGTTTCAACCTCGATGACTATGTGGGTCTGGCCCCCGGCGATCCCCGTTCGTTCGCCGCCACGATGCGGCGGCAGTTGGGCGATCCGCTCGGCCTTGCCCCGGAACAGCTGCAGCTGCCCAGGGGGCAGACTGACGATCCCGGCAGAGAAGCTCTGCGCTATCGCGAGGCGATCGCCGCCGCCGGTGGAATCGATCTGCAGTTGCTCGGTCTGGGCCTCAACGGCCATGTGGGTTTCAACGAACCGCCCTGTCTTGCCTCGGCAGAAAGCCGCTGCCTGACGCTCAGCCCAAGCACCCGCCTGCAGAACGCCGCCTTGTTTGGCGGAGATCCGGATGCTGTGCCCAGCCGGGCGATCACCCTCGGCCTGGCGGAGATCCTGCAGGCCCGGCGCATCCTGCTGGTGGTGAGCGGCTCTGGCAAGGCCCCGATCCTCCGCCGTCTTCTGCAGGACCCCCCGAGCCCGGAGCTTCCAGCCAGCTGGCTGCAGGCCCATCCAGCCCTGCAGCTGTGGGTGGACCGGGCGGCTCTTGAGGGCTAGGGAAGCTCTGGATCAGCCCAGTGAGGCATCCAGCAGGTCCTCATCGGCTTCCAGGTTGGAGGTGACGCTGCGAACGTCATCGAGATCCTCCAGGGCATCCAGCAGGCCCAGGCAGGTCCTGAGCTGGTCGGCAGCTTCAAGGCGGCATCCCCGGGCGGCGATCCAGCGGTGCTCCCAGCCCGCCACGGCCCAGCCCCGGCTGCGCAGGCCGTCCTGAAGCGCTTCGAGCTGGGTGAAGGCGCAGACCACATCCGCTCCATCCCCATCAATCTCATACCCCAGCGCCTCCAGCTCCAGCACGTCCTCCAGCAGGGTCTCCTCGGGCAGAGCGGCCTGTCCGATCCGCACCACCCCCCGTTGCTCGAACAGGTAGCCGACGCAGCCCGTTTCACCCAGGTTGCCGCCGTGTTTGCCAAAGGCCAACCTCAGATCGGCAGCAGTCCGGTTGCGGTTGTCGGTGAATGCCTCCACCAGCACGGCAACCCCGCCGGGGCCGTAGCCCTCGTAGCGCACGGCCTCAAACCGATCGGCCTCCCCGGGGGCCTGGCCTGAACCCTTGGCGATCGCCCGCTCGATGTTGCCGTTGGGCATCCCGGCGGCCTTGGCTTTCTCGATGGCGGTGCGCAGCTGAAAGTTGCCAGTCGGATCGGCGCCACTGCGGGCCGCCACCATGATTTCCCGGCCGAGCCGGGTGAAGACGGCGCCACGCCTGGCATCGACAACCGCCTTCTGGCGCTTGATCTGGGACCACTTGCTGTGGCCGGCCATCGCAATCGGCTCCGTGCTGAGGACTCAACCGGCGGGATCGAACACCAGACGGGGCTGAAGCCTTCCGTCAGGGGTCGAGCGGGCCATGCCGGCCAGATTGCCATCCGGGCCGATCACCACCACGGCCTGGTCGAGGCCCAGATCCAGATTGGCCTCCAGGCCGCGGCCACAGCGCCAGGCCTGCCAGTCGCTGGCCTCTAGCTGGTACCGGGGCAGCTCGGCCAAGGCCAGCAGCGGATTCTGCAGGGGCGGCAGGGGTTCGGCCTCCAGCCGCTCCAGGCTCACGCTGCCGGCCAGGCCGAAGCCGAGCGCCTCGGTGCGGCGCAACCGGGACAGGGCACCACCGCAGCCAAGCCGATCGCCGAGATCGCGGGCCAGGGCGCGGATGTAGGTGCCCGCGCTGCAGTGCACCGCCAGTTCGAGCTGCTGATCTGCCTGATCCCAGCGGAGCAACTCCAGCCGATGGATCGTCACGGTGCGGCATTCGATCGCGACGACCTCACCGCGACGCACCCGCACATGGGCCCGTTCCCCGTCGATGTGGACAGCGGAGACCTGGGGAGGGCGCTGCTGGATCGGGCCACGGAAGGCTTCGAGGCAGCGGTCCAGCTGCTCGAAATCCAGGTTGGGAACAGCCTGCCGCTCCAGCACGGTGCCGCTGAGGTCGTCGCTGCTGGTGCGCAGACCCAGCTGCACCACGCCCTGGTAGGTCTTGGCGCCCGGCAGGTAGGGCAACAGCCGGGTGGCTGGGCCAAGCGCGATCGGCAGAACCCCGGTCACGGCCGGATCGAGGGTGCCGCCGTGGCCGACGCGCTTGAGGCCGAAGCGGCGACGCACCTTGGCCACGCAGGCGTGGGATGTGAGTCCCGCCGGCTTGTCGAGCACCAGAAATCCGCAGGGTTGGTCCAGGGCCGGATCGGCGAGGAAGGCAGAGAGAACTGTTGCATCCAGGGCTGGCCCCAGCAGGCTGGGGCCAGCTCACCTGACACAGCTGCGCCTTGACCCTGCAGAACCGTCGCGATCTGGCCTACATGGTGCTGGCCGGACTCTTTCTCGGCACGATGGGCATGCTCAACATCCTGGGGCTGACTCGTTTTCTCAGCCTTGGCTCGATCGGTGGCTGGCCGATCGTGGTGGCGGTAGGGGCGCTGCCTTACCCGATCACCTTTCTTTGCACCGATCTGATCAGCGAGATCTGGGGGGAGCAGAAGGCCAACCAGCTGGTCTGGGTGGGCCTGCTGCTGAACGGCTGGATCGTGTTCATCCTCTGGCTGGGGGGAGTGCTGCCCGGTCTCGATGGCTACGGCGGCGGCGGTGGCCTGCCCCTTGCCGATTCCGCCGGACGATTGCCGGTGTTCTTTGAGCTGCGCCGGCTGGCGTTCGGGGCGGTGGGCGCCTCGATGGCGGCCTATCTCGCCGCCCAGTTCACCGATGTGCGCCTGTTTCACTTCTGGAAGCGCTTCAGCGGCGGCAAGGCGCTCTGGCTGCGCAACAACGGCTCCACCCTGGTCAGCCAGCTGGTCGACACCACGGCGGTGGTGCTGATCAGCCACTACGCCGCCCATGTGTTGCCAGTGCGGCTGGAGGAGCCTGTGCTGCCCCAGCTGGGGGCGTTCATCGCCAGCGGCTACCTGTTCAAGTTCGTGGCCGCGCTGTTGGATACCCTTCCCTTTTACCTGCTGGTGGCCTGGCTGCGCCGCTGGTTGGAGGTGCCCGGCGATGGTGCGGAGCTGGGGGACTGCGAGCGGGGGGAGAAGCCCAGCCCGCTCTAACCTGAGTCCTTCTTCCCATGGCTGCCCAGGCGTGCCCAAGCTGATCCAGGCCGAACCCGCCAGCCCCGTTGCGGCCGCTTCGATCGGCGTGGATCGTTTTCTTGAGGATGGCTTCGCCCTCAGGGAGCAACTGGCCGCTTTCCTGGAGCTGGCTCCAGAGGCTTTAGAGCAGCGGTTGGCGGCCAGTTGCAGTGATCTGGCGGCCCTCCATCCGGGCGCAGTGGATTTCGATCCCCAGCGGGTGGGGGCGTTCTACGAGGAAACGGTGGGCACGGGCCACCTGTTGGAGTTGGCGGCCTGGCACCTGGGCAGTGCCGATTACATCGCTGAAACCCTGCGCCTGCAGGCCCGCTTCGCCCGTGGGCAGGTTCTCGACTTCGGTGGCGGAATCGGCAGCCATGCCTTGGCGGCAGCCGCCCTGCCGGCGGTGGAGCTGGTCTGGTTCGTGGATCTCAATCCCCACAACCGGGCCTTCGTGGCCCAGCGGGCGAAACAGCTGGGGCTGGGCCGGAGGATACGGGTCTGCCGCGACCTCGACGACCCTGCCCTGCCGGAGCGGTTCGACACGGTGGTCTGCCTGGACGTGCTTGAACACCTGCCGGATCCGGCCGGTCAGCTGATCGGCTTTTCAGAGAGAATGGAACCCGACGCGACGGCGCTGCTCAACTGGTATTTCTTCAAGGGCTTTAAGGGCGAATACCCCTTTCATTTCGACGAACCGGACCTGGTGGAGCGTTTTTTTGAAACACTCCAGGACCGCTATCTCGAACTGTTCCACCCCTTGCTGATCACGACAAGGGCCTATCGGCTCAGGCCGGGACGGCCACGTTGATCCGCTTGCGGTTGCGCAGGCTGCGCTTGATGCTCTCGAAGTTCACCACTCCGTCCACCAGGGCGAAGAGGGTGTCATCGGAGCCGCGGCCCACATTGAGGCCGGGCAGCACCGAGGTGCCTCGTTGGCGGATCAGGATGGAGCCGGCGGTGACCGTTTCGCCGCCGTAACGCTTGACGCCGAGACGCTTGGAATTGGAATCCCTGCCGTTGCGGGTGGAGCCTGTGCCTTTCTTGTGGGCCATGGAATCGAACCTGGATGAAAGAGGTGAATGGGTGGGAGGGGCGATCAAGCCCGGGAGATCAGCTGAGGGCCTGGCCGGCCACGCTGATGGACTCGACGATCACCCGGGTGAGTTCCTGGCGGTGGCCGTTTTTGCGCCGGGTTTTCTTCTTGGGGCGCATCTTGTAGACGATGATCTTGGGCCCGCGTCGGTGGGCAACCACCTTGAGGGTGACAACGGCATCGGGCACGTGGGGCAGGCCCAGGCGGGTGCCGCTGGAGTCGCGAACCAGAAGGACCTGCTCAAGGGTGACGGTGGCATCGACCTCCGCGTGGATGCGGTCCAGGTCGTAGTAGCGGTTGGGCTGCAGCCAGAACTGCTGGCCGGAAGCCTCAGCGATCGCGTAGGGACCGGGTGCTGCCGCGGGAAGCCCGGTGGACGGGATGCCGTCGCCGGTGGTGGTGTTCGTCATGGGAACAGGTGGCGTGGACAGGCAAACTCCCAAACGATCAGGGTTGTGGAAACCCTTTTTGCGGGGAAGGCCCTGGTGCGGGCCGACCCCTTGCTTGTCTCAGGAGTTATTCAGGCCTGACGCACATCCAGAGAAAATGGGGAATATCTATTGTTGCTCGCCACTTACCCAGTCGTCAACACTTAGGGTCAGTTGCTCAGAGCCGAGAACGGCAGATGGCCCATCCGGCCCTCACCATCGCATCCCTGCTCAGGGACCCCACCTTGAGGGAGGCCTGTGGCCAGGGGCTCTGGGACGATCGCTACGAACTGGTGGATCTGGGGGAACTGGCCGACCCCGGAGCGGTTCTGGAGGATCGGTGGGACGGCTTTGACGCGATTCTGCTTGAGCAGGGCCTGCTGAGCAGTGAAACCCTGCGCCGCCTCTGGAGCATGGGGCTGGTGCTGCCCACCGTCATCCTCGGCCCGGTCACCGGTCAGCTTGATTACCATGCTGCTGAAGTTCATCTCGCCAAGGATCAGCTCGCCCAGCTCAGCTACAGCCTTGATGCCGCCATCTCCCGCTTTTTGAGGCGGGGGCAGGTCACCGACCCGGATGTTGCCAGCGAAGCTGGATTGGCGGAGAAGTGGAGGTTCTCCGACCGACTGAGGGAGCGACTTGGCTATCTCGGCGTGTTTTACAAGCGGGATCCGAGCCGCTTTTTCCGAAATTTGCCATCATCAGAACGGAACACCCTGCTGCAATCCCTGGAGCGCACCTATCGTGATCTTCTGATCAGTTATTTCCGTGATCCAGCGGCAGCCAACCAAGCACTGGAAAGCTTCGTAAACACAGTTTTCTTTAGCGATATTCCCGTTACCAAGACTGTTGAAATACACATGGATTTGATCGATGAGTTCTGGAATCTTCTGAAGCTCAAAGGCCGCAAGAATGATTTTCTCAGAGATTATCGGCTTGCCCTGATGGATGTGTTGGCCCATCTCTGCGAGATGTATCGCCGCTCCTTACCTCCCGAGCCATTTTTTGAGATGATCGAGCCAGTTGCGCATTTGCCTGTTTCTGTTGTCCGCCAGGAGACCTGCTGATGTCCCCACTGAAGGCCTACATTCTGAAGTTATACGTGGCTGGAAACACCCCGAACTCCATGCGGGCACTGAAGACGTTGCGCAACATTCTTGAAACCGAATTCAAGGGCGTCTATGCACTCAAGGTGATCGATGTTCTCAAGAATCCCCAGCTGGCCGAAGAAGATAAAATCCTGGCCACTCCAACCCTGGCGAAGATTCTGCCGCCGCCGGTCAGGCGGATCATCGGCGATCTGTCCGATCGGGAGCGGGTGTTGATCGGGCTTGATCTTCTCTACGACGAGCTCTCGGAGAATGATCTGATCGATGGCTCCCTGGACTCGCCGGAAGAAACGGGCAAGCCGGCCCTGCTTTGATGGCTCCCCCAACCCGAGACCTTTTTGCAGAACGTCATGTCGAGTCCTGATTTTCCGGCTCAAGTCCAGAAGCTCCCCACCGGTGTTGAAGGCCTCGATGACATCCTTCAGGGCGGGTTGCCGACGGGCCGCTCAACCCTGATCAGCGGCACCTCTGGCACAGGAAAAACTATCTTTTCGCTCCATTTTCTCTACAATGGAATCCAAAAATATGAAGAGCCAGGTATCTTTGTAACCTTTGAGGAGTCGCCGCAAGATGTGATTCGTAATGCCTCAAGTTTTGGCTGGGATTTGCAGTCTTTGATCGATCAGGACAAGTTGTTCATCCTTGATGCATCCCCGGATCCCGATGGCCAGGATGTGGCCGGCAGTTTTGATCTGTCTGGTTTGATTGAGCGCATCAATTATGCTATCCGCAAATACAAGGCGCGCCGGGTTGCGATCGATTCGATCACCGCTGTTTTTCAGCAGTATGACGCCATTACGGTGGTGCGTCGCGAAATTTTCAGGATGATCGCCAGGCTCAAGGAAATCGGCGTAACCACCGTGATGACCACCGAGCGTGTTGAAGAGTATGGAGCGATTGCACGCTATGGAGTTGAGGAGTTTGTCTCCGACAACGTGATCATTCTGCGCAACGTCCTGGAGGGGGAGCGACGTCGGCGCACGGTGGAGATCCTCAAGCTGAGAGGAACGACCCACATGAAGGGGGAGTTCCCTTTCACGATGGGAATCAACGGTGTGAGCATCATCCCGCTGGGGGCCATGCGTCTTACCCAGCGGTCGTCCACCGTTCGCGTCAGCTCTGGAGTCGCCCGGCTTGATGAGATGTGCGGCGGTGGCTTCTTCAAGGATTCGATCATCCTGGCCACCGGCGCCACCGGCACGGGCAAAACACTGCTGGTCAGTAAGTTTGTTGAGAATGCCTGCGCAAACAAGGAGCGAGCCATTGTCTTTGCCTTCGAGGAGTCACGCGCCCAGCTTTTGCGTAACGCCACCAGCTGGGGGATGGATTTTGAGCAGATGGAGCAGGACGGCTTGCTCAAGATCATCTGTGCCTACCCAGAATCCACCGGCCTGGAAGACCATCTCCAGATCATCAAGTCGGAAATCAGCGACTTCAAGCCATCCAGAATGGCCATTGATTCTCTCTCAGCCCTGTCCCGGGGGGTGAGCCATAACAGCTTCCGCCAGTTTGTGATCGGTGTCACAGGTTATGCCAAGCAGGAGGAGATCGCTGGTTTCTTCACCAATACATCGGAAGAATTCATGGGGAGCCACTCGATCACCGATTCCCATATCTCCACCATCACCGACACGATCCTGCTCTTGCAATATGTGGAGATCCGCGGTGAGATGGCGCGGGCGATCAACGTGTTCAAGATGCGCGGTTCTGCCCATGACAAAGGCATCCGTGAATTCGTGATCACCAGTGACGGGCCGGAGATTCAGAACTCCTTCTCCAACTTCGAGCGCATTCTCAGTGGTGTTCCCCATCGCACCACCAACGATGAGCGCAATGAACTCTCGCGGATCGTGCGAGGGGTTGGCGGCGAGGAGCCCTGAATTGAGGCCGGCCTGAGCCGCTTTCAGTGGCTGGCTGCCGAGAGGGCGTGTTGACGGCGCTCCCCATCGACCAGCAGTTCGTCGTGGTCGGCATGCTCGAGGGCGAGATCAAACCAGAAGGTGGTGCCGACGCCCGGTTCGCTCACCATCCGGATCCGGCTCCCGTGTTTATCGAGAATGCCCTGCACGATCGACAGACCAAGCCCTGTGCCCACTTCGGTGTGGACGGCATTTTCGACCCGGTAAAAGCGCTCGAAGATCCGTCGCTGGTCTTCCCTCGACACTCCCGCCCCGGTGTCGGCGATCTCCAGGCGAAGGCGAGGCATCGGCGAGGAGAGTTCGCAGGAGGGTCTGGTGGTGCAGGGGGCGGTGCTGGGATCCAGGAGACAGGCGTCGGGCCAGGGGTAGGCCCGCAGCTTGAGGCACCCGCCGGCAGGGGTGAATTTGAGGCCATTGCCGACCAGGTTGTCGAGCACCTGCAGGATCAGATCCCAGTTGCCCATCACCCGGGGCAGGTCAGCACCCACCTCCAGATCCAGTCTGACCCCTTTTTCCGTGGCGTTGAGCCTGTAGTTGCGGAGGGTTTGCTCGATTGCCGGGCGCAATTCGATCGGCTCCAGGCTCCAGATCCGATCCGATTCCAGCCGCGAAAGATCCAGAACGTCGTTGACGAGCCTGGTGAGGCGATCGGTTTCGGCGTTGGCAATCGCCAGGAATTCCTGGGTTTCCTCTTCGCTGAGTTGATCACGCAGGTCGTGGAGGGTTTCCACATAGCTCTTGATGTTGAACAGCGGCGTGCGCAGCTCATGGGAGACATTGCTGATGAAGCGGCTCTGGGCCGCATTGAGCTCCACCTCGCGGGTCAGGTCCTGGACGGTCATGGCGATGCCCTTGAGGCTCTCACCGCTGACATCCTTGACGGTCTGGAGCACGATGCGCAGGGTGCGAGCCGGCTCGCCGAAGCTGCAGCGCACATCGGCGGTGTCCCTGTCGCCACTCAGCAGGCCAAGCAGGGGCTCCTGCAACTCCATGGCCAGGATTTCAGGTAGCTGATCACAGAGATCCGTGCCTTCCAGGTTGCGGCCTTCCCAGCGGAACAGGCGGCGGGCGGCGGGGTTGACCAGCACGATCCGCCCGTCGCCATCGAGCAGGGCGGCCCCGTCCGCCATGGTGGCGATGAGTGATTGCTGCTTCACCTGGGCGGCGGTGAGTTCTTCGATGTTGGCGGCGTCGTAGACCTCAAGACGGGATGCCATGTCGTTGAAGCCCCGGAGCAACTCGCCCAGTTCGCCGCCCACCGGAAGGGAGATGCGGGCCTCGAAGTCGCCGCTGGCGATCGAGCGCACCCCCTGCAGCAGTTCCTTGATCGGCCGGGTGATCGTCAGCGCATTGAACACCGCTCCGAGAATCACCAGCACCCAGATCGAGATGAACACGGCCACCGTGACCTCGCGGGTGAGGGCGGCGCTGGCCAGCACCGCCTCGTTGGGGTTGATGCCAAGCGCCAGCACCCCCAGATAGCGCCCATCACTCACCATCGGCACGAACACGTCGGTGACCTGGCCATCGGGGCTGAGGTGCTGGCGAATCAGCGGGTTCTGGGGCCGACGCTGCAGATCGGCTGGCAGCTCCAGCCTGCGACTGAGCAGCAATTCGCTGCCGCCATTGGTGGCGCTGATCGGGATCCCCAGGTAGATCACGCCCTCGGGATCGGTGAAAAAGATGTAGCGAAGACTGCGGCTGGAGCGCCAGAAGCGCTCGGCCACAGCCGCCAGTTCCCTGTCCCTGCTTTCCGCCACCAGCGGAGTGACATTGGCGGAGAGGAGCAGCCCAAGGTCACGGGCGAAGCGGGTGTCACTGAGGCGGGCATCCCGCTGGATGCTGTGGAAGGCAAAGAAGGTGATGCCTGTCATCATCAGGCTCACCACCAGGGTGGCCACCGCCAGCAGCTTGGTCTGCAGACTGAATTCACTCCACCAGAGCCGGAATCTCTGCCACCAGGAGGGGGAGCCGATCGCCGGGTTGGCCTCAATGGTCACGGCTGTGCCGGCTGTGGAAGGGGAGGAAACTGGCGGAAGGCCGGCTGTCAAGACCGGAACCGTCGATTCCGTGCACCCTAAAGGCAACGGACCTGATGGCCGATGTCTCGCCGATAGGTGATTCCCTCGTAATGAACCTGCTCCAGCCCGGCATAGGCGGCGCTGAAGGCGGCGTCGAAATCCTCCGCCTGGGCCACCACCGCCAGCACCCTGCCGCCGGCGGTGAGGCAGGCACCGGAGGAATCCAGCCGGGTGCCGGCGTGGAACAGCTGCCGATCGGCCTGGGCAGGGAGGTTGGTTTCGATCGGATCGCCGAGCCGCGGCTGATCGGGATAGCCCGCAGCAGCGGCCACGACACAGGCGCTGCAGCCCGCTGCCACGGAGAGGCTGGGGGCCCGGTGCAGCTCACCGGTGGCGCAGGCGAGCAACACCGCCGCCAGCTCCTCGCCAAGCAGGGGCATCAGGGTCTGGCATTCAGGATCCCCGAAGCGGCAGTTGAACTCGATCACCTTGGGGCCATCGGCGGTGAGCATCAAGCCGGCGAAGATGACGCCGCGATAGTCGATGGCACGCTCCTGAAGAGCCCGCAGGGTGGGCTCCAGCACCAGCTGACGCACCTGCTCCAGGCCGGCAGCGTCGAGCAGGGGCGCCGGGGCGTAGGCCCCCATGCCGCCGGTGTTCGGACCGGTGTCCCCCTCGCCGATGCGCTTGTGGTCCTGGGCGGGCGGCAGCAGCACCATCGCCGTGCCGTCGGTGAGGGCAAAGACCGATACCTCCGGGCCTGAGAGCCGCTCCTCCAGCACCAGGGGTGTGCCACCCGCGCCCTCGCCCGCCCCGGTGCCTGAGAAACGACCGGCGAAGATCGCCTCGATCGCGCTGCGGCTGGCCTCAAGCGAATCGGCGACGGTGACCCCCTTGCCGGCGGCGAGGCCATCGGCTTTCACCACCAACGGCGCACCCCGGCTCTCAAGGATGGCCAGAGCCTCCTCCAGGGTCGACGGCGCCCAATGGGCCGCCGTCGGCACTCCGGCCTCCTGCATCAACGCCTTGGCCCACTGCTTGCTGGCTTCCAGCCTGGCTCCATCGGCGCCGGGGCCGAACACCGCCAGACCTGCCCCGCGCAGCCGGTCGGCCAGGCCATCGGCCAGCGGACCTTCCGGTCCCACCACCACCAGTTCCACCTGCTGGTTGAGGCAGAACCGGATCAGCCCGTCCGGATCGCTGCTGGCGATCGCAAGGGGCTCGCAGCCCGGCTGGCTGGCGGTCCCCCCATTTCCCGGTGCCACCCAGACCCGCTCCACGCCGGGGCAGCGACGCAGCGCCCAGGCCAGGGCATTTTCCCGGCCGCCGGAGCCGATCACCAACAGCCGGGATGGAGTGGACGGGGGGGGAGACGCCAGGGATGTCATCGGATCGATCGGGGAGGAGAGGGCGGTTCCCTAGGTTGTGCCCCTCGGATCGTCCGCCGTGCCGTTCCTTCTTTACAACTCAGCGGTCCCTTTTCGCCGGCTGACCGCCTGGATCGGAGCCCTGGCCCTGGCCTCGGTCGGGCTTCCGCTTGGCGGCGCATCCAGCCTGGCCCAGCCCCTGCCGCCCGAGCCGGCGCAGCTCCAGGGCATGGAGGAAAAGGCCTTCGCCACCAGCCTGGCTTCCGAGGATCTCTCGCTTCTGGAGGCGGCCTGTCAGGACTCGGCCCAATTCGATCGCCCCGAACGCCTGCAGGTGCTGCGGGAGCGCCTCGTCGCGCTACGGCCGGCTCCCCAGCCGTTCAACGTCGTGATCACCAATGCCAATGCCCTGATCAGCTGCCGGGCCCCGGAAGCGGCCCTGGAGGTGCTCGATCGCTTCGGCCCCGGCCCTGGAGTGCAGCGCCAGCAGTGGCTGATTCAGCAGTGGCGCGCCGCCAACGCCGGGCTGAATCACCGCCGCGCCGCCATGGCGCTCTGGCGCCTGGCGGCAGGGAATCCGGCCAGCCTCGAAGCCATGCCCCTGCCGATGCGGTTTCAGGAGGACGGCAGCCTCGACACCCGCCCTGCCCTGGATGTGCTGGCAGGCCACCTGGCAGCCCTGGGTCGGAACGGGGAGGCCGCTGCTGTGCTGCTGGCAGGGCGGCTGCCGGGACGGGTCGCGGCCGAGCGGCTGCAGCTGGCCGCCCGGTTGCTGGATTCCGTGCCGATCCAGGACCGCGATCGCTTGCTGGAGCTGGCCCTAGACCAGGCGGCGGCAGTCGCCGCCTGGGGGCTGGCGGCTGAACTGCTTGATCTGCAGGGGACTTTGCATCGGCAGGCTGGCGGGGATGGTGCGGCGGCGGCGGCGCGACGCTTGCGGCTCAGCCTCAGGATCGACGATGCCTATGCCGAATGGCGCTTGCGCCAACAGGACCCCAGCCAGGCCGCCCGTTCCGGCGAACTGGAGCGGCAGTTGCGCTCGCCCCGGGCCAGCGGGGGCCACGCCGCCGGCGCTGCCGTTGTTCTGCCTCCGCTCCCTTCGCCATGACTGCCTATCAACTCGGTCCACTGCTCTACGAGGGCAAGGCCAAACGCGTGTTCCAAACCGATCGGGCCGACCTGCTGGCGGTGGAGTTCAAGGACGACGCCACGGCGTTCAATGCCCTCAAGAAAGCCCAGCTGCCGGGCAAGGGCCCCCTCAACTGCCGTATCTCGGCCCTGTTGCTCGAACGGCTGGAGCAGGCGGGCGTTCCCACCCACTACCTGGGAATCGCTGGTGATCGCTGGATGCTGGTGCGGCCTGTGAAGGTGATTCCCCTTGAAGTGGTGATCCGCAATCTGGCGGCCGGATCGCTCTGCCGCCAGCTGCCGATCGCCCCGGGCACCGCGCTGAGCCCTCCCTTGCTGGATCTCTATTACAAAGATGATGCCTTCGGCGATCCCCTGCTCACCGAAGCCAGGTTGGAGCGGCTGGCACTGGTGACCCCTGAGCAGCGCTCAGAACTGGAGCGGCTGGCCCGGTGGGTGAACGCCGTGCTGCGGGAGCTTTTCGCCACAATCCAGCTGGAACTGGTCGATTTCAAACTCGAATTCGGTTACACCGCAGCCGGAGAACTGGTGCTCGCCGATGAGATCAGTCCCGACACCTGCAGGCTTTGGGATGGCCGCATCGAGGATCCCAACGACCGCATTCTGGACAAGGACCGTTTCCGCCAGGACCTTGGCGGTGTGATCGAGGCCTATGGGGAGGTCTTCAAACGGGTCCAAGCTGTTTGCCCTGAACCCCGCCTCTACCGGTAAGGTCACCCCATTTGCGGCTTTTGCCGCGTTGCCTCGGAGAACCATGGGTGGCACCCGCAGCAATGCCCAGATCCGCAATTCCTTCCCTGAGCGGTTCGAGCACTGCCGTACCTACGGACTGAGGGCCAGCCTGCCTCTGCTTGGAATCCTGGCCCTGCTCGCTTCGGCCCGGGTGCAGGCCCAGGAGCCCCCCCAGCCTGCTCAGGCCGCTCCCGAGGCAGTTCCCCCGGACACGGCGCCGGCCAACCCGCCTGCCGGCTTCGAGCCGGTCCTTCCGGGCCCGGCCGCAACCCCGGGCGGCAGCACACCAGGTTCCACAGCCCCAGGTGGCACTCCACCGGCCGCCGGCCCGCCAGCCACCAGCCCCGGCAGTCTGGCGCCGGTGGCACCTGCCGAACCCAAGGTGCTGATCAGTGAGGTGGTGGTCAACGGCCTGGAGGGGCATCCGGAGCGGGAGCGGCTTGAGCTGGCCGTCTACGACGCCATGGTTGTGCGGCCCGGCAGCCGTGTCTCCCGTTCCGAGCTGCAGACCGATCTCGCCGCGATCTATGCCAGTGGCTGGTTCTCGGATGTGCGCATTCAGCCGGTCGACGGACCCCTCGGCGTTCAGCTGGTGGTGATCGCCACCGCCAATCCCGTTTTGCAGAAGGTGGAGCTCGACACCACCGCTGCCAAGATTCCCCCCGAGGTTCTTCAGGACACCTTTGCTGCCGACTACGGCAAGACCCTGAACCTCAACGTCCTGCAGGGCCGGCTCCAGCAACTGCAGAAGTGGTACTCCGACCAGGGCTTTTCCCTCGCCAGGATCACCGGACCCAGCCGCGTCAGCCCGGAGGGGGTGGTGCAGCTGGCGGTGCGGGAGGGAACCGTGCAGGCGGTGGAGGTGCAGTTCCTCAACAAGGAGGGCTCCGCCACCAATGAGAAAGGCGAGCCGATTCGCGGCAAGACCAAGCCCTGGGTGGTCAGCAGGGAGATTTCGATCCTGCCGGGTCAGACCTTCAACCGGCGCAATCTTGAGGAGGACATCAAACGCCTCTACGGCACCGGGCTGTTCGCCGATGTCAAGGTGACCCTGCGGCCCGTGCCGGCTGAGCCCGGTGTGGTGGTGATCGTGCTGGGGGTGGTGGAGCAATCCACCGGTTCTTTGTCCGGCGGTCTTGGTTACAGCCAGAGCCAGGGGGTGTTCGGCCAGGTGCAGCTTCAGGACAGCAACCTGCGAGGACGAGCCTGGGATGTGGCTCTCAACTTCACCTATGGCCAGTTCGGTGGCCTGGCCGATCTCTCCTTCACGGATCCGTGGATCAAAGGTGACAAGTACCGCACTGCCTTCCGCGCCCGCCTGTTCGTCAGCCGGGATGTGCCGCAGATCTACCAGAGCCAGGACAACGGCAGCATCAACACCGCCTCCGATTTCTACGAGGCACCTGGCACCAGAGTCGCTTACAACATCAACTCCAACAACAATCCTGAGGGCCGCAGTTTCGATTCCGTCGGTGAGGCTGAATCCGATTCACCGGGCAACAGCTGGTTCGACTACGACGGCAATTCGATCGCCTTGCAGCGGGTGGGTGGCAACATCCAGTTCGTGCGTCCGCTCAACGGCGGCAATCCGTTCAAGAAGGCCCTGTGGAGTTTGGTGCTGGGCGCCAGTGCCCAGGAGGTGAGGCCGATCAACTTCGCCGGCGACTCCATGCCCTATGGCGTGAGCACCAACAACATCGAAAATCCAAAGGTAAACGGACAAAGATTGGAGGAGTTTCCGATCCAGAACGTGGTCTGCGTGGCCTTCAACTGCGCCACCACCAACCAGTTGGTGGCGTTGCGCGTGGCGGCCACCCGCAACACCCTCAACGACCCCCGCAACCCCACGTCTGGAAATTTCCTCAGCCTCAGTACCGAGCAGTTCGTTTCGGTGGGTCCCGACTCGCCCACCTTCAACCGCTTGCGCGGCAGCTATTCCCATTTCATTCCAGTGAACTGGGTGCGGTTCTTCAAGGGGTGTCGGCCGAAGCCGGGTGAGACGGCGGACTGCAAGCAGGCCCTGGCCTTCCAGATCTCGGCCGGCACCAACATCGGCGATCTGCCCCCCTACGAGGCGTTCTGCATGGGGGGGTCGAACTCGGTGCGGGGCTTCGCCGACTGCGATCTCGGGGTCGGCAAGAGTTTTGGCGAGATCACGATCGAATACCGCTTCCCGCTGTTCTCCGTCGTCAGCGGCTCGCTCTTCGTTGATGGCGGCACGGACTTCGGCTCCCAGTCGGATGTGCAGGGCAATCCAGGTGGGTTGCTGGAGAAGCCGGGCAGCGGGTTCTCGGTCGGCACCGGCCTGATCGTCACCACGCCGGTCGGTCCGTTGCGCTTGGAGGTCGCCAGCCAGGACTTCAGCGGGGATTGGCGCTTCAACCTCGGCGTCGGTTGGAAGTTCTAGCCATGGACTGGCCCAGCAGCTACGGCCAGGCCTGGACCCTGGCGGCACCGGTGGAGCGCTCCGGAGTGGGGCTGCACAGCGGAACCATCGGCCGGGTGCGCCTTGAGCCCAGTGATCAGCCTGGTTTCCAGCTGGGCTGGCTGGATCAGCCGGGCACGGGGCTCACCCGGCTTCACCCCGCCCTGGTGTGGGAAACCCAGCTCTGCACGGCGTTGAAGCTCGACCAACGCCGCCTCGCCACGGTGGAGCATCTGCTGGCGGCGCTGGTCGGCACGGGTCTGAGCCAGGTGGCGATCCTGGTGGAAGGGGATGAGGTGCCGTTGCTCGACGGCTCCGGACTGGGCTGGGTGGAGGCGATCGCTGAGGCGGGCCTGCATCAGCTTGGTGAGCGCGAGCCACTCCAGGAGCTCTCCGCACCGCTCACCCTTCAGCAGGGCCAGAGCTTCGTGACCGTCCTGCCCAGCCTCCAGCCCTGGCTTGGTGCGGCGATCGAGTTTCCCCAGCCGGCGATCGGTCGGCAGCTGTTTTCCCTGGAGCTCACCCCGCAGGCGTTCGTTGAGGAGATTGCCCCGGCCCGCACCTTCGGCTTCCGCGAACAGGTGGAGCAGCTGCAGGCGGCGGGGTTGATCAAAGGAGGGAACCTCGGCAACGCCCTGGTCTGTGATGGGCGGCAGTGGTTGAATCCTCCTTTGCGACTTGAGCAGGAACCGGTGCGCCATAAGCTGCTGGACCTGCTGGGTGACCTGGCGCTGGTGGGCTTGCCACGAGCCCAGGTGTTTGCGTACCGCGGCTCCCATGGGCTGCATACCGCCCTGGCGGCTGCCCTGGCTGCTCAGTCCCGACCTACCTGAAGCCCGTTGACCGTTTCCCTTGCCGGCTCCCCCCTGCTCACCAGTGAGCAGATCCTCAATCTGTTGCCCCACCGCTACCCATTTGCTCTTGTGGACCGGGTGATCGAACATGAGCCCGGTAAGCGGGCTGTGGCCATCAAGAACGTCACCTTCAACGAACCCCATTTTCAGGGCCATTTCCCGGGCCGTCCGATGATGCCGGGAGTGTTGATCGTCGAGGCGATGGCCCAGGTGGGGGGGCTGATCATTGCCCAGATGCCCGAGTTGCCGAAAGGGCTGTTTGTTTTCGCCGGCATCGATGGGGTGCGGTTCCGGCGGCCGGTGGTGCCCGGTGATCAACTGCGGATCAGCTGTGAGCTGCTGGCCATCAAGCACAAGCGCTTCGGCAAAGTGAGGGGTGAGGTCACGGTGGATGGGCAGCGCGTGTGTTCCGGAGAGCTCATGTTCTCTCTGGTGGACTGAGGCTATGACCAGCGCAGCCGTGGAAACCTCGATTCATCCCACCGCCTTGGTCGATCCACGCGCCAAGTTGGCCGATGGGGTGGCGATCGGGCCCTTCTCGGTGATCGGCCCTGATGTGCAGATCGGGGCCGGCAGCCGGATCGGCCCCCATGTGGTGATTGAGGGTCGGGTTCGGATGGGCGCCCGCAACCGGGTTTTCCCCGGGGCCTGCATCGGCCTGGAACCCCAGGACCTCAAGTACAACGGCGCCCCCACCGAGGTGGTGCTCGGCGACGACAACACCATCCGCGAATGCGTCACGATCAACCGGGCCACCGCCGATGGCGAGCAGACCCGGCTTGGCAACGGCAATCTGTTGATGGCCTATTGCCACGTCGGCCACAACTGTGAACTGGGCGACGGCATCGTCGTGGCGAACAGCGTGGCGATCGCCGGCCATGTGGTGATCGGCGATCGGGCCGTGATCGGTGGGGTGCTCGGCATTCATCAGTTCGTCCACATCGGCACCCTGGCGATGGTGGGGGGCATGAGCCGCATCGACAGGGATGTCCCCCCCTTCGCCATCGTCGAAGGCCACCCGGGTCGGCTGCGGGGACTCAACCGCATCGGCCTGCGGCGCAGCGGCCTGGCCGAACGGGCCGCCGGTGCCGAACTCAGGCAATTGCAGGAGGTCTGGAACCGCCTCTACCGCGGCGACGAGGTGCTTGTGCAGGCCCTGGCCAGCATCCGCCAGGAGGAGCTGCTGCCGGCGGCGGAACAGCTCTGCAGCTTTCTGGAAGCCTCGATCACGCCAGGACGCCGCGGTCCCCTGCCGCCCCACCGCTGATGGTGCGCTTGCTGATCAGCACCGGCGAGGTGTCGGGGGATCTGCAGGGTGGGTTGCTGATCCAGGCGCTGCATGCCGAGGCCAGGCGGCGGCAACTCGACCTCGAGATCATCGCCCTCGGTGGGGAGCGGATGGAGAGGGCTGGGGCCCGGCTGCTGGCCAACACCGCGCCGATGGGGGCGATGGGGTTATGGGAAGCGCTGCCGCTGGTGCTTCCCACCCTGCGGCTGCAGCGGCGGGTCGGCAGGCTATTGCGACAGACCCCACCGGATGGGGTGGTCCTGATCGACTACATGGGGGCGAATGTGAGCCTCGGCCTGAAATTGCGCCGCCAGTTGCCGGGCGTGCCGATCACCTACTACATCGCTCCGCAGGAGTGGGCTTTTCGCATCGGCGAAGGGGGCAGCACCCGGTTGATCGGCTTCACCGACCGCATCCTCTCGATCTTTCCCGAAGAGGCCCGCTTCTACGCCGAACGGGGCGCCGATGTGACCTGGGTGGGCCATCCTCTGATTGACACGCTCGGTGAGCTGCCCAGCCGTCAGGAGTCCCGCCGTGAGCTTGGCCTCCTGCCAGAGGAGCGCCTGCTGCTGCTGCTGCCCGCCTCCCGCAGCCAGGAAATGCGCTATCTGGTGCCGACCCTGGCGGCGGCGGCGGCGGAGCTGCAACGGCTGCGGCCCCAGATGCGGGTGGTGGTGCCCGCCGGCCAGGCCGCCTTCGAGGCGCCATTGGCAGCCCTGCTCAGCCGGGCTGGGGTGCGGGCCGAAGTGGTGCCTGCCGCCGAAGCCGATCGAATGCGGCCCCTGCTCTCCGCCGCCGCTGATCTGGCCCTGACCAAATCCGGCACCGTCAACCTGGAGCTGGCCCTGCGGGGGGTCCCCCAGGTGGTGGGGTATCGCGTCAGCCGGCCCACGGCCTGGCTGGCCCGCCACCTGCTGCACTTCCGGGTCGATCACATTTCGCCGGTCAATCTGGTGCTGGGCGAGCGGTTGGTTCCCGAGCTGCTGCAGGAGACCTTCACCCCGGCGGCGGTGGTGGCGGCGGCCCTGCCACTGCTGGATCCTGGCCTGGCCCGCGAGCAGATGGTCGACGGCTACCGCCGCCTGCGCCTCTGTCTCGGCGAGCCTGGCGTGACCGGGCGGGCCGCCATTGAGATCCTCGATCACCTGCCCAGGGTCCAGCCGTCCGCAGCGGCGGCCGCATTCAGCCCGGCAGGATGAGCTGATGGCCCCCACCCCCGCGCCAATACCCATGCCGAGCCTTTCGAGTCAGCGCCCCTGGGCCAGGGCCGGCTCTCCCTGGTCCGGGATCGGCCGGCTGCTTTTGCTGCTGCTGCTGCTGCTGCTGCTTGCCTTCGTCGCTGCGCCCGCCGAGGCGGCGATCGAGGAGGCGGTGTTCGCCGGTGGCTGCTTCTGGTGCCTTGAGCACGATCTGGAGGGACTGCCCGGAGTGGTGGAGGCGGTGAGCGGCTACAGCGGCGGTTCCAAGCCGAACCCCACCTACCGCCAGGTGACGGCGGGGGGGACCGGCCATCTGGAGAGCGTGCTGGTTCGCTTCGAGAGCAGCCGAATCAGCTATGCGACCCTGCTGCGGGCCTACTGGCGCAACGTGGATGCCCTCGACGGCGGCGGCCAGTTCTGCGACCGCGGCGTGTCCTACCGCCCGGCGATCTTCAGCAAGGGAACCCGACAACAGGAGCAGGCCCAGGCCAGCCTTCAGGCGGCGGCCCGGGAGCTGAAGCAGAATCCCAGCTCGATCAGGGTGCAGATCCGCCCCCTGCAGCGCTTCTGGCCCGCCGAGGGCTACCACCAGAACTACGCGGAGCAGAACAAACTCAAATACAACTACTACCGCTGGTCCTGCGGCCGCGACCAGCGGCTCAACCAGGTCTGGGGTGCGAGGGCACGCAGCACGGTTCCCTGGGCCACAGTCAAGCCCTGAGCCCTGTTCAGAACGCCGCAATGTGCCTAGGCTAAAAAGCTCGACAGGGAGGGTGACAGGTGTATCTGCTGACGATTCGCGACGGTTTGGTCACCCGTCACATCGGACCCTATGAAAGCCCGAAAGAGGCCGCCGATGATCTGGATCGGCTGAGCGCCAGCCTTGGGGAGCGTGCGCGCTGGCAGATCCATGCCCTGGAAGCTCCCGAGGCCCTGCTGGCGAACCTTGAGCCATTGGCGATCTGAGCAGCAGGGTCAACGGGCGTTGCGGGGATAGCCCCGCAGCAGACCACTTTCCACCATCAGGCCCACCCCGGCGGTGACGCAGATCAGCCCGAGGGTGCCGTACCAGAACCAGGGGCCGGCCGGGGACACCATCTGATTCAGAAGGGCCACCTTCTGCAGGGTGCGCCGGGTCACGGCTTCCCCGACCAGGCAGAGGCCCATCGGCAGCAACAGCACCCCGAGTTGGGCGCCGAGGTACCAGCGGATCTTCTGAACGGCCATGAACTCGTTCTGGAGCGTCTGCTGCCAACCTAGGCGGGGCCGCCCTGGGTCACCCAGTTGACCAGGGTGCGGACCCCGAAACCGGTGGCTCCAGCTGGATCAAGGCCCCGGCCCTTGTCGCTCCAGACGGTGCCGGCGATGTCCAGATGGGCCCAGGCTGTGGTCGGGGCCACGAAATCTTGCAGAAAGAGCGCCGCCGTGATTGAGCCGCCAGGCCGTGGCCCGGTGTTCTTGAGGTCGGCCACCGGGCTCTTGAGGCCCTCCTTGTAGGAAGCCTGCAGCGGCATGCGCCAGAACAGCTCGCCGCCCAGCCGGCCGGCTTCCAGCAGGGCAGCGGCCAGACCGTCGCTGGGGGACCAGAGACCAGCGATTTCTTCGCCCAGGGCGATCACGCAGGCGCCGGTGAGCGTGGCGAGATCGACCACCGCATCGGGCTCGAGGCGGCAGGCGTAGACGAGGGCATCCGCGAGGGTGAGCCGCCCTTCGGCATCGGTGTTGTTGATCTCGATCGTCTTGCCGTTGGAGGCGGTGAGGATGTCGCCGGGGTGGATGGCGTTGCCGCTGATCATGTTTTCGCAGGCGGCCACGAGAACGTGCACCTCCACATCCGCCGGCTTCAGCTCGGCGATGGCCCGGGCGGCGCCGAGCACCGCCGCGCTGCCCCCCATGTCGTATTTCATCATTTCGATCTGGGAGCCGGCGGTCTTGAGGTTGTAGCCACCGGAATCGAAGGTCACCCCCTTGCCGATCAGCACCAGCCGCCGGCTCGCCCCGGCGGCTGGACGATAGGTGAGGTGGATGAACTTGGGCGGCAGGGAGGAGCCCTGGGCAACCCCCAGGTAGGCCCCCATGCCGAGGGCTTCGCAGTCGGCGCGCTCCAGCACCTTCAGCTCCAGGCCGAACTCTGTGGCGATGGCGGCCGCCGCTTCGACCAGGCCCTGGGGGGTGACCACATTGGGGGGAGCCGCCACCAGCTGGCGGGCCAGTTCCACGCCGGCGCAGGTGGCCTCCACGGCGGCGAGGCCGGCCAGGGCCGCTTCCGGCAGGCCAAGCAGGGTGATGGTCTGCGGCAGTTGGCGGGGTTCCGCCTCGCTCTTGAAGCGCTCGTCGGCGTAGAGGGTCAGGCGAACCGCTTCGGTCAGCAGCCTGGCGGCCGCGGCGGGCTCCAGATCCTGGCTGGGCAGGGCGATGCCGAGCTCGCTGGCCCTGCTTGCCGCAGCGGCCTTGGCGATCGCCGCTGCCGCAGTGCGCAGGCCAGCAGCATCGAAATGGGCCGTTTCGCCCAACCCCACCACGATCAGGTTGGCCGGGGAACGATCCAGCAGGGAGAAGCTGAGGATTTCACCGGGCTTGCCCTTGAACTGACGCTGCTCCAGAAGGGCGGTAAGGCCATCGCCGAAACGCGCCTGCAAGTCCCGCCGAGATTCCCCGTCGTCGTCCTGGAACAGGCCCACCGCGAGGGTCTCGCCGTTCCAGTTGCTCAGCAGGGTGGGGGTGCAGCGGAACTCCATTGGGCCAGGGCTCGGGGCCGTGATCGTAGCGATGCCGCCTGGTGCCACCCTCGGCCTCGGGGCCTGCCGTGCTCAGGCTGAATCACTGGTGAACGGCGTGGCCCAGCGCCGGCGGGTTTCCTTGTTGAACGGTGGCAGCCAGTGGCGGATCAGGGCTTGCTCCAGGGCGCGGCGCCGCCTGGCCGCCGCCGGCACATCGCCCCAGAAGCGGATGCTGAGGCAACTGGTCAAGCCGGCCTGGAGCACGGCTTCGGCATAGGCGGCCAGATAGGTCTTGCAGTCGTGTTCCCCTTTCCAGCGCAGATCGGCCCGGCCGGTTTCCCCCACGTAGAGCAGCAAGGGTGCCTCCAGATGAGGTGGCTGGTCGATCACCACGTAGAGGGCCGCTCCCCCCTGGGGTGGCTGTGGCCAGCGCCAGAACTGCAGGCTCTGGGGGGCCAGGGCCAGGGGGTTGAAAGCGGCAGCCAGGGTTTCAGGGTCTGGCAGCTGGCCAGGTTGCTGGGGCACAAACAGGCTGCCCTGCCGGACCCCCGGCGGTTCAGCCGCAGCGGCGCCCGTCAGGGCCGTGGTGAAGAGAGGCTGCTGGAAGTCGGCCAGCCTGGTCTGCCAGGTGAACAGTTGCTGCCGTTGCAGGGGCAGGGAATCCGGCCCGTCGCCGGGATGCGATCCAGAGCCTGAATCGAACAGTTCTCCCTGTCGGCCCCGGCTGCCCTTCACCGGGAGTGCGGGGTCTGGCTGGGCCGGGGCAGATCCGGCCCGACCGGGCCCTTGCCGAAGCGAACCTTGCCGATCAGGGCCTCCACCAGGTCGGCGGGAAGGGCCAGCCGCTGTTGAAGGTCGGCGAGATCCTGGAAAGGGCCGCGGCTGCGTTCCCGCACCAGGCGCCGGCAGCGCTCGGCATCGAGGGGCAGGCGGGTCTGCAGCTGCTCGGCGCTGCTGCGGTTCAGGTCGATCGGGTCGGAGCGGCTTTCGGCGCCATCGCCGTACCAGCGGAAGGCGAGCAGGGGCTGCCAGCAGCGCACCTGGTCGTCGGCCAGGCTGAGCAGCCGTTGCAGATCGTCGACACCGCTCAGCTGCACGCCACCGGCCTGCAGGCGCAGCAACAGGTCCACCTGGCTGGGGGTGCAGCCCGGCAGGCGCAGCCAGTCGGCCGCCGTGGCCCGGTTCACATCCAGGCGCCAGCCCAGCGCCGCCAGCTGCCGCACCTCTTCGGCGTTGCGCAGGCGCAGGGCCGGATTATCGGCCAGTTTCAGGGCGAGCAGCTCCCGCTCGATCACGTCTGTCTCCGCCGCAATCCTCGCGTCGCCGGCTCCGGCTTGAGCCGGACGGGAAGGCCGTGGCTCGGCCGGCAGCTGACCGGTGGCGATCAGCAGGCGGCGGGCCAGGGCATCCAACCAATGCCCCTTGGCCATGGCTGCAGGCAAGCGAAGGCACGTCAGAGCCGAAGTTAGCGGCAGCCGCCGCCCGATTACGTCAATCCACACTCCCCTTGCGGCGGCGGGCCGCTCAGAATCAGGCCCAACGCACCAAGCCGGGCTTCTGCCATGGGATTCTTCGAATCCGAAATCGTTCAGGACGAAGCCAAGCGGCTGTTCGGCGATTACCAGCAGCTCACCCAGCTGGGCGGTGACTACGGCAAGTTCGATCGGGAGGGCAAGAAGCTGTTCATCGAGCGGATGGAGCAGCTGATGGACCGGTATCGGGTGTTCATGAAGCGGTTTGAACTTTCCGAGGATTTCCAGGCCAAGCTCACCGTTGAGCAGCTGCGCACCCAGCTGGGCCAGTTCGGCATGACGCCGGAGCAGATGTTCGGCCAGATGAACCAGACCCTCGAGCGGATGAAGGGCGAGTTGGAAAAAGCCGACTGAGCGAGCGGCAGCGCTCAGCAGAACTCCGCTGCGTACGATCCGGCAGGGATTTGCAATGCTGCCGGGGTTGGCCATGGGTGCTGGAGCATTGCCGCGCTGGTTGGAGCGGGGCACCGCCGATCTCTTCCCCTCCGGCGCGGAGGACCACCCCGACCAACGCCTGTCGTCCCGGCTGGCGGAAGCGGAACGCACCGCCTGCCCCCTGCGGGTGAAGCTCGGCATCGACCCGACCGGCAGCGACATCCACCTGGGCCACGCCATCCTCTTCCGCAAGCTGCGGGCCTTCCAGGACGCGGGGCACACCGCTGTGCTGATCATCGGCGACTTCACCGCCCGGATCGGTGATCCCACCGGCAAGAGCGCCACGCGGGTGCAGCTGAGCGCCGCCGAGGTGGAGGCCAACGCCGCCACCTACATGGCCCAGCTGGGTGAGGGCCAACCGGCTTCGCAGTCACTGCTGGATTTTGAAACCCCCGGACGGCTGGAAGTGCGGCGCAATGGCGAGTGGCTGGCCAGCCTCGATCTGCCCAGGGTGATCGAGCTGCTGGGCACCGCCACCGTGGGCCAGATGCTGGCCAAGGAGGATTTCGCCAAGCGCTACGGCGGCGGCACGCCGATCTCCCTGCACGAGTTCCTGTATCCGTTGCTGCAGGGCTACGACTCGGTGGCGGTGCGCTCTGATCTGGAGCTGGGCGGCACCGACCAGAAGTTCAATGTGGCGATGGGCAGGGATCTGCAGAGGCACTTCGGCCTGAAACCCCAGTTCGCCCTGCTGCTGCCGATCCTGCCGGGGCTCGATGGGGTGCAGAAGATGAGCAAGAGCCTGGGCAACACCGTGGGCCTGCGGGAAGACCCGCTCTCCATGTATTCAAAGCTCGAGAAGCTGCCCGATGCGCTGGTGGACGAGTACCTCACCCTGCTCACCGACCTTGACCTGGCAGGGCTGCCGGCGAATCCCCGCCAGCGGCAGAAGGCGATGGCCCTGGCGATCACCGCCGGGTTCCATGGCGAGACGGCGGCCCGGGCGGCGCAGCGGGATGCCCAGCAACTGGTGACCTCAGCCAATCCTCGGGTCAGCATGATGACTTCAGCAGGGATGTCAGGGACACTCAGCGTTGAATCCGTCCCCGAGCTTTCTCTGGCACCGGTGAACTTCCCGGCCAAGGCGTTCTATCTGCTCAGCGCCCTGGGGCTCTGTGTCAGCAGCAGCGAGGCCCGGCGAGCGATCCAGGGGGGCGGTGTGCGCCTCGACGGCCAGAAACTCAGCGATCCAAGCCAGGCGTTCGCTGAGCCGGGCGAGCTGGAGGGCAAGGTGCTGCAACTGGGTAAGAAGACCTTCCGACGGCTGGTGCGGGGGTGAGACTCAGCTCAAACGTTGCCGGCGCCTTGCTGATCACCAGTTTCTCCTCAGCGGCTGGGGGCTTCCACAAGACGGGAGAAGTGGGTCTTGGCCTCGGTCAGGGTGAACTGACCCTCTGCTTAGCCAGCTTTCCTGGTCTGCAGGGTCACGGCTGACTCAGATCACGATCACGGTGGATCCATAAAACTGGAGCTGGCGATCCATGCTCAACAACAGCATCGGCTGCACCCGGCTCTGGCACACCAGCAGCCGATCAAAGGGGTCGCGATGGTCCCCATCGCTCTCCCATTCGGCCACCGTGAGCAGGTGGGCGTTGCGGATCGGCAGCCAGCGGAAGCCCTGCAATGGCACCTGCCGCTCCAGTTCGGGCAGGTCCACCCGCAGCCGACCAAGCGAGGACTTGATCGCCATCTCCCAGAGGGAGGCCTGGCTCACAAACACCTCCACCTCCGGGGCATGAACGCGCTGCACCACCTCCTGCGGCAAGCGCGGATCAGCATTGAGCCACCACAGCACCAGGTGGGTGTCGAGCAGAAGCCGTGTCACCTGGGCGCATCGAACAGCTGATCCAGTGGTGCATCGAAGTCGTCCGTCAGTTCGATCTGGCCGCGCATGGCCCCAGGCGCGGCCACCGGCTGGGTTGGCGCACGCCAGGCCACCAGCCGCGCAACCGGCACCCCTGAGCGGGCAATCACCACCTCCTCGCCCCGCTCCACCTCCTGCAGCAGCTGGGAGAGATGGGTCTTGGCCTGGTGCACATTCACCAACGCCATGGCGGCCTTAGGCATGAACTAGGCCTTAGCTTAGGGCGCAGTGGGCCTTAGCTTGGCATGATCCGTGCACCCGACCCGGCGACGTTGAGCCGGTCACTGGCGTCGTTGGAACCAGTCACTCAGGTGGACGCATCCCCCTCAGTTCCATGGGCTTAAGGCACTTGGCCTCTGCCTGCTCTGATCCGATGCCCTCCCCGGCCGGATCGCCGCATTCATCCGTGATCGCAGCCTCGAGCCTGAACTCCGCACAGAACAGGCCGAAACGTGCCTTGCGGCAGTGGAGGCGAACATCGTCATCTTTTAGGAGGGCATCTACGCCGCACTCGAGGAAGCGGCGGGAGAGCCTTCCCTACCCGATCCCCGAGACTGGCCAGCTGTGGCCACCGCCCTAGCCCTAACCGCCGGGATCCTTACCAATGACAACGACTTCCTCGGCATCGGTGTAGCCAGGTGGACCACCGACACCCGGCAAGCTGGCTCCATCGACAGCCCGACCTCGGAAGCCAACCTTCGGTGGAGCTCCGCCTGACGACCAGGCCTGGGAGAAGCAGGATCCAGCACTGGAGAGTTCGAACCAACACGGTTGGCGGCTGCTGCGCGGCGGCTCCTGGATCAACGCTCCCCATCTCAGAACAGCCCCAACTGACCATTTCCCGGTGCCGGCGCAGTGGCTTCTGGCTCTTTTGGGCTGGTTTTCGGGCCAGGCTCTTCTGGTCTGGAGCTTGGCTTCAGGGCGGGGATGTAGGGAATCAGGCCTTTTGCGTAGGCGATCTCCTGGATCTGCAAGGGCAGGCTCCGTGCATCACGGATGAAGCCATCAACCTCCACCATCCACACCATGGGGTTGGCATCCATCCTGCTGGGCAGGGTCCACTCGGGCGAAAAGCAATCCACCCCCATCAGATCGCGCAGCTGCTTCGATCGCGTCTGACCGTTGCTGGCGGAGACTCCGAAGAAGGCGAAGATCTCCGGGCTCTTGCAGTGGGGGGTCTGGGTTCTGTCGAACAGGAAGTTGGCGGTGCCGATGGCGTGCACCGCCGCCGCTGCCCAGGTGGTCAGCTTCCCCCCGGCCACCGGTGACGGCCGTTTGCGGCACAGCGCCGCCAGCAGGTAGCGGATCAACTGCTGGTATTCACCGTTGAGGTGGGCGTCGCAGAAGGCGTCGGTTGCCTCACACAGGCTCTCGAACCGCTCCTGCATCGGTTTTGGAACGCGTTCTGAGTGGGCCATGGCAACAATCAGGTTGTGTGGGTGCCCGCCTTCCCAGAACGGGGACGTTTTCACGATCCTGCTCGATACCAAGAGCCAGCATTCAGGTGATCGGCTGTCACGCTCTCCACCGTCAGCGGGTGCTGATCACGCAGAGCCTGCGGGAGTTCAAACAGCTGGAGTGGCTGCGTCTCGCGAACTGGGCCCGCTCCAGCGCTGGGACCCCTTCATTGCCGCCCATCGTCCGAGCTGGTCAGAGCCCGGCTGGATTACGACTTCGATCTGCGCCTTCCTGCCCATGCCAAGCAGGATCTTGGCCAATTCCTATTCTGATTGTGGAATCCTGCTGGTCTGGTGATCGCCACTGTTGACCCCGCCCAGCGAATCATCCTCGCCCTCGACCGCCCCGATGCCGCCGCCGCCCTGGCGCTGGCGGGCCGCATCCCTGGGCTGCGCCGGGTGAAGGTGGGCCTGGAGCTGTTCACTGCCGCCGGCCCCGCTGTGGTGGGCGAGCTGCGGAACCGGGGCCTGGGGGTGTTTCTCGATCTCAAGTTCCACGACATTCCCGCCACCATGGCCGGCGCCGTGCGCAGCGCCGCCCGGCTGGGGGCCGAGCTGATCACGGTGCATGGAGCCGCTGGCCATCGGGCCCTGGTGGCGGCCCAGGCGGCGGCTCTGGAGGGGGCCGCTGAGGCCGGCCTGGCGCCGCCCACCCTGCTGGCGGTGACGGTGCTCACCAGCTGGGATCCTGCCCGCTTCGCCGCCGAGCTGGCGATCCCTGAGTCGATCGGGTGCCACGTCAACCGACTGGCCTGCCTGGCGGCCTCCGCCGGTATCGGCGGGGCGGTCTGCTCGGCCCTGGAAGTGGGGGCGCTGCGAAGGGCCCACCCTGAACCCTTCACCCTGGTGACCCCGGGCATCCGACCGGCTGGCAGCGCCAGCGGCGACCAGGCCAGGGTGCTCAGCCCGCCCCAGGCGATCGCCGCTGGCGCCACGGCCCTGGTGATCGGCCGTCCGATCAGCGCGGCCGAGGATCCGGCGGCGGCCTTTTCAGCCTGCTGCGACGAGCTGCAGGCCTGAACCGCCTGGCACCAGGCCACGGAGCTGGATCCGTGCCTGCGATGCTGGCCCCATGGCGTTCCATCCCTCTGAACCTGTTGATGTGGTGGTGGTGGGCGGAGGACTGGCGGGGCTTGTGGCGGCCCAGGCCGCGCAGAAGGCGGGCCGTTCGGTGCTTCTGATCGAAGCGGCCGAGCAGCTGGGCGGCCGGATGTGCCGTCAGCGCTTGCAGCTGGCGGGCCAGGACGCCTGGATTGATCTGGGCGGCCAATGGGTCGGCCCGACCCAGAGCCGTTTCCTGGCCCTGCTCGATCGCCACGGCATCCGTCGTTTTGAATCCCCCCATGCCGGGGCCACGGCCTTGGTGTTCGGCAAGAGCCATTGCACCTTTGCCGGCTTCTTTCAGGGCTTCCCCGAGGGGCAGCCGCCCGCCGTGCCCCGTGCCGACTGGGACGACGCGATGGCGGCCCTGGCCCGTTTCCAGTTGCTGGTGGAGGCCTTGCCCGAGGCACACCCCCACAACCATCCCGCCGCCGCCGAGCTGGACCGGCTCAGCTTCCAGGACTGGATCGACGCCAACACCCACACCCCCTTCGCCGCCTGGTATTTCGCCTACTTCTGCCGCGCGGTGGGGTTCCTTGGTCCGGCTGAGCCGGAGCAGGTGTCCCTGCTGCATGTGCTCTGGGGTCAGCGCACCGCCTCCCAGGGGGAGCATCCGGAGCAGGAGCTGCTGCATGGCGGTGCCGGTCAACTGCCGGCGCGGCTGGCGGCGGAGCTGGGGGAGGGCGTGGTGCGGCTCGGCGAGCCGGTGCGGGCGGTGCTGCAGGAGCCTTTTGGTTCGGCGGCCGATCGCCTTGGAGGTCAGCTGACCCATCCCGTTCAGGTCCAGACCGACCAGGCGATCTATCCCTGCCGCGCCGCCATTGTGGCGATGCCGCCGCCGCTGGCGGCGCAGGTGCACTTCACGCCGGATCTGCCCGCCGACCGTCTCGACCTGCAGCAACACATGGTGATGGGCGCCTGCGCCAAGGTGCTGGTGGGCTATGCCAGCCCCTGGTGGCGGCAGCTGGGGCTCTCGGGAATCGCCATCGGCGATCGGCCCTGGGTTGAACTCTGCGCCGACAGCTCCGACCCCGAGACCGGTTGCGGGGTGCTGGCCGCCTTCGTGGTGGGCCACCGCTACCAGCGCTGGGCAGCCCTCGGTGCGGTGGAGCGGCGGAAGGCGGTGCTGGGGGACCTGGCCGATTACCTGGGTCCCCAGGCTCTCGAGCCCCTGGCCTATGTCGAGAAAGACTGGCCGGCAGCCCCTTTCGTGGGCGGGGCCTTCGCCGCCTGGATGCCGCCCGGTCTGTGGACCCGCTGCGGCGATGCCCTGCGGCGGCCCCATGGCCGGGTGTTCTGGGCCGGAACCGAGGTGGCCGAGCGATGGCCAGGCTTCTTCGAGGGGGCGGTGCGCAGCGGCGAGGAGGCTGCCGCAGCGGTGCTGGAGCAGCTGGCCTGAGCTGGTGCTCCCGGTTTTCCCATAATTGTGTTCAACACCTGGTTGCACCCTTGCTCCCCACGATGGCCATGTTGCGGTTCTGGCTGGTCCCCTGGCTGTTGACCGTTCTGCTGGTGTTCATGCCCGCCGAGCCGGCCACCGCCGATGGGGCCCCCTTCTCCCTGCCACCCCTGCCCTATGCCAGCGAGGCCCTGGAGCCGGTGATCGATGCCACCACGCTGGCGATCCATCACGACCGCCACCACCAGGCCTATGTGAGCAATCTGAACAGCGCCGTGGCCGCCGATCCGGCCCTGCAGGGCCTCGACCTGGAGGCCCTGCTGAAGCGTCCTTCGCGGCGATCAGCCGCCGTGCGCAACAACGCGGGCGGCCATTGGAACCACAGCTTCTTCTGGAAATCCCTCAGCGCTCCAGGCCAGGGCGGCGCCCCGTCCAGCGATCTGCTCGAGGCGATCAACCGCGACTTCGGCTCGTTCGCGCAGTTCCAGGCCAGCTTCAAGGCGGCCGGTCTGCAGCGCTTCGGCTCGGGGTGGGTGTGGTTGATCGTCAACCGCAAGGGAAGGCTCGAGGTGGTGAGCACCGCCAACCAGGACAACCCCCTGATGGAGCTGGCCACCAAAAAGGGCACGCCGCTGCTGGCCAATGACGTCTGGGAGCACGCTTACTACCTCCAGTACCAGAACCGCCGCGCCGACTACCTCGAGGCCTGGTGGTCGGTGGTGAACTGGGAGGAGGTGTCGCGGCGCTTTGCCGAGCGGCTGGGTTGATGGGTGAGAACGTCAACCGGCAAGCGGCAGGCAGCATCAAGCGGATCGATCAGGCCCTGTTCGATGCCGTGGCGGCCCAGGCTCGGTGTTCGCCACGCCTGCGCCGCAACCACAACCTGCATGCCGAGCCTGATCCGGTGCAGCGCTTCCTGAACGTGTTGCAGCCCGGTACCTACGTGCGGCCGCACCGCCACCTGCGCCAGGAACCGGGCGCGGCGTTCGAGTGCTTCGTGGTGTTGCAGGGGGCGATCGGCGTGCTGCTGCTCGATAGGACTGGCCAGGTTGTGCAGCAGGAACGGCTCGCTGCCGCCGGGCCCCTGCGGGGGATCGAGCTGGCCGACGGGCAGTTCCACACCCTCGTGGCCCTCCAGCCCGACTCCGTGATGCTGGAGGTGAAGCAGGGGCCTTACATCCCCACGGAGGACAAGGACTTTCTGCTCAGTTTCCCGATTGAGGGCAGCCCTGCCGCCGCTGCCCAGGTGCGGACCTGGACACAGCTGTTTGGCTGAGGCGGCCAGTCAGGCCGCCTGGCCGTCGCGGCCGAACAGACTGGTGCCTCCAGGCAGTCGATGCTGCTGCCCTTCCGAGCCCCATGCCAAGCGCCAAGGTCCAGGCCGCCCAGCCCGCCCTGGGTTTCATCCAACCTGCCTACACGCCCTGGCTGCATCGCCTCTGCCGGCTTGCCCTGCCGGCCGTGCTCGGTTCGCGGGGCATTGCCATCGGTGAGGTGAGCGGCGCGGCGGAGCTGGCGGCGCTGTACGGCGCGGCCCAGAACGGTCAGGTGCGCCTGCTGATCGCTTTTCGCCACCCCAGCACCACCGACCCGCTGGTGATGGCCCAGCTGCTCTGGAAGGAGGTGCCCCGGGCGGCCCGCCGCAAAGGCATCCGGCTGGCCGGCCCGGTGCACAGCCAGTTTCTCTACGACAGAGGCATTCCCCTCTGGGCCGGCGCCGCCGCCGGCTGGATGCTTGCCCGGCTGGGGGGAGTCCCGATCCAGCGGGGCAAGCTGGATCGCCAGGCCCTGAAGGCGGCCCGCAACCTGCTGGCCCATGGCCCCTTTCCCCTGGCGGTCGCGCCGGAGGGGGCCACCAACAACCACGACGAACTGCTCGGCCCCCTCGAGCCTGGCCTGGCCCAGATGGCCTTCTGGTGCTGCGAGGACCTCGCCGCCGAAGGGCGAAGCGAGCGGGTGCTGATCGTGCCGGTCGTGCTGCGCTACCGCCTCCTGGATCAGGATTGGGAGCCGATCCACCGGTTGCTCACGGCCCTGGAAACCGCTCTGGGGATCACCGCCGCCGCTGCGGTGCTGGAGCCCCAGGCCGCCGATCGGGCCGACCGCCGCTACGCCCGCCTGCTCGGGATCGCCGACCAGTTGCTCAGCCAGCTGGAGCGCTTCTACCGCCTCGGCGACGGCGAGAGGTCCGGCTTGCATCCCGGCGATCCGGACTTGCAGGACCGCCTCTCCAGGCTCCAGGAGACGGCCCTGGCGGAAGCGGAATCCCACTTCGATCTGCAGCCCAGGGGAACGATCCTCGAACGGTGCCGCCGCATCGAGCAGGCCGGTTGGAAAGCCATCTACCGCGACGATCTGGGGACCTGCCCCCCCCTGGAGCGCAGCCTGGCTGACTGGAGCGCCGGCGAGGCCGCCCGCCACCTCGACCACATGCGCCTGGTGGAGTACTTCGCCTCGATGGGCGTCGCCTATGTGGCTGAGAGCCCCAGTGTCGACCGCTACCGCGAGGTTTTGCTGATTGTCTGGGAGGCCATCGTCTGGATCCAGGGCCGCCGCGGCGAGCCCCCGCCTGAGCAGGGACCGCGCCAGGTGCGAATCATCGTCGGGGAACCGATTGATGCCGGCGCTCGATTCGCTGACTACCAAAGCGAACGTCGGCTGGCGGTGGACCGGCTGACCGCCACGCTCCGCTCGAGCCTGGAGGCGGCGATGGTTGGCTGAACCGCCGGCAGACCTTCTGGTTCAGGCGGCCAGGGAGCGGAGTGGAACCAGTTGGGCATAGAGCGCTTCGAGCGCCTCGATGTTGCGGGTGAGGGTGTAGCGCTCCAGCACCCTGGTCCGGGCCCGGCGCCCCAGCTCGGCGCTGAGCACCGGTTGATCCCGCAGCACCGGCAGCAGGGTGCGCAGCTGGGTGGTGACCCCCTGGGTGCTGATCACGATTCCGGCACCGCCCTCCAGCACCTCGCCATCGGCGCCGGCATCGGTGGCCACACAGGCGGTTCCGCAGGCCATCGCCTCCAGCAGGGCCAGCGACAACCCCTCCACCAGCGAAGGCAACAGGAACACCTCGGCGACCTGCAGCAGCGCCACCCGCATCGCCTGGTCGGCTTCGTACCCCCACCAGGCGACATCCGGGTCGTCGCCGCTGGCCATCAGGGAACCGCGCAGGGGACCGTCTCCGACGATCAGCAACAGGCAGTGGCTTGGCCGCACCAGCCGCCAGGCCCTGAGCAGCGCCTCCACGTTCTTCTCGGTGGCCAGGCGCCCCATGTAGAGGAACACCCGTCGACCCTGGAAGCGCCGGCGCAGTTTGTCGAGGTCACAAGACCCCCCCTGGGCAGGCGCGGGTTGCCAGCAGTCGGTGTCCACCCCGTTCGGGATCACGGCCAGCCGCTCTTCGCGTACCCCCAGCCTGGCCAGCACCTCCGCCTGCCGCTCGGAGAAGACGATCACCCGATCAAACTTGGTCAGGGCTGGGGCGTAGAGCTGGTAGGTGAGCTGCTGGGTGCCGGCGGTGAGGTTGCGCAGGCTCGCATCGAAGGCTGGATGGAAGGTGGCCACAAGCGGCACGCCCAGGTGCTGGCAGAGGTCGGGCAGCCGGAAATCCAGTGGCGAGAGGGTAAGACTGGCGTGGACCAGATCGGGCTTGAGCCGCTCCAGTGATTCCCGCAGCTCCCGCTGCGCTCCTGGCGAAGGGATCGTGTATACCTGGGACTTGACAAGATAGGGAAGGGCCACTTCACGGCAGTCCTCCTCGGGCAGGGCGCCTCCCCTGGCCGTTCGCAGGGCTGCCGCGGCGCTTCGCCGCCCGTCGCTGGTGAGGCCGTCCCAGCCGAGCCCCAGGCCCGTGGAGGGGGTGTCGAAGTGGATGAAGCTGATCCGGTGGCCGCGCTCCCTGAGCCGCTCAGTGGTGGACAAGCCGTAGGAGACGTTGCCGCAGAACGGAGATTTCTTGCCCAGCCAGGCGATGTGGGCCACCTGCCGCCATTCTTCCGATGGTGAAGGTTAGCAGCGGCGCCAGGGGCGCTCCAGCAAGGCCGCCACGAAGGCGATCGCCGCCAGGATCCAGAGCACAGGTAGCAATCCGTAGCGGCTCACCACGGTTCCGGCCAGCACCAGCGGCAGGCTCAAGGCGATGTTGATCAGGTTGTTCTGCAGCCCGAACACCTTGCCGCGCATCGGCTCCGGAGTGTCCTCCTGGATGGTGGTCTGGGCCGGTATCGCCAGCAGGGAGGCTCCGGTCCCCAACAGGGTGCAGAGGCCGAGGGTCAACACCAGGTTGCCGCGCACCTGGCCCAGCAGCACCAGGCTGAAGGCGATCGTGGCCAGGCCCGACGTTGCCAACACCCGGCGGCTGACACCCTGGCCGAGTTGGGCCACGGCCAGGGCCCCGGCGGCCATGCCCACGCCGCTCATCGCCAGCAGGGTGCCGAACTGGGTTGGTCCAAGCCCCTCGATCGCGGCCGCCAGGCTGATCGCCAGCACGTAGAGCGCCGCCAGAATGCTGTAAAGCAGCACCAGGTGCAGCATGGCGCTGCGGACACTGGCGCGTTCGCGCAGCACCTGGAACCCCTCGGCGATTTCGCTCCACACACTCGCGCCGCTCGCCTGGCGCGGCGTTTCCTGCATGGGGATGGTGCTGATGATGAAAGCCGCCAGGCCGTAGCAAAGCGGCAGCAGCACGAACTCTCCACCCTTGAACCCCACCGTCGCCAGTCCGTTGCGCAACAGCCGCAGCACCGGATCGCCAAGGGCGAAGCCCACGATCGTGGCGCCCATGCTGGTGGCCTGATAGAGCGAGATCGCCGCCAGCAACCGGGTGCGTGGCACCAGAAGCGGGATGGCCGCCTGCTCGGCCGGGGCGAAGAACTGGGTGAGCACGGATTCCAGAAAGGTCATCACCACCAGCCACCAGTAGCCCCAGCTCAGGCCGAGCCAGTAGGGACCAGGGAGCAGGGCCAGGGGCGCCAGCATCACCAGGGCGGCTCTGAGGGCGTTGGAGGCCACCATCACCTCACGCTTGGGCCAGCGATCCGCCCACACCCCGGCCACCGTGCCGAGGAACATGGCGGGCAGGGTGTTCGCCACGTAGATCCCGGTGGCCAGCAGGGTGATCATCTGGGTGCGGGTCTCCAGATCCAGCCGCAGGCTGGCGGCCGCTTCGGCCAGGGCCCCGTTGTCCTGGGGGGTGTCCGTCACCCAGTACTGGGCGATCAGGAACACCATCAACACGATGTAGAACTTGTCGGCCAGCTGGGAGAAGATCTGCCCCAGCCACAGTTTGCGGAAGTTGGGCAGGGCCAGCACCGCCTCGATGCCCTCCCGTCTGGGCGGCACAACCTCGGTGGGACCGGGCGGGGGTGTGGGTCTGGTGAATCCGCTCAAGGTGTCAACCGTTCGGCGGCAATGATGGCCCAGAGCCCAGCGTCAACCGTGTGTTCGGCTCGAAACAGCTGCGCAGCAGGGCGGGAGAGCGGCAGCGGCGGCCGAGATGCTCCCCGCACCAGATCTCCACCAGTTGAAGCAGACGCAGCCAAACCGGTACCGGTCCGATCAGGGTCCCATCCTGGCGGCGGGGCAGGCCGGGCCGGGGCAGGCGCTGCAACAGGGCGAGTTCCGAGGCGTTGAGCACGAGCTCGGCCCCCGCCTCGGCCCCGATCACCAGCCCCTGGCTGGGCAGGAGGCTGCAGCGCCAGGCCCCGTTGCCGAGGGGTGGCTCCAGGGGCAGGCCGCTGTGGGCGCAGCTCTGCAGGGGCAGGCCATAGCCGCCGAGAGCAAGCAGGTGAACACTGCCCTGGACCGCGATCGCCAGGGCCTCCAGATTGTTTTGCCGCTCCTTCACCACCAGCTCCAGGCGGCCCAGTTGCATCAGCAGATCATCGAGGATCCCGGCCACCCCATCGCCGCTCGGCACCAGCAGCAGACAGAGTTCGCTCAGGGCCTGGGCTGCGGCCAGGGTTTCCAGCCGTTGGGCCAGTTGGCTGAAACTGCGCAGCACCTTGAGCTGCCGAACCCGCCTAAGGCCCTGGCTGCCACTCACCTGCAGCTGCAACAACGACAACGGCACCGCCGCCGCCAGGCTGCTGCGGGGGCGCCGGGCGCCGGGTACGGCCAGGCGGGTCAGGCCTTCTGCGTCGCTGAGCAGGGTCAGCAGCCGGTCGGTTTCGCCCAGGGCGCCGCATTTGAGCGAGAGCCCTTCGAGCCGCCCATCCGGGCTCACGCCGGCACGCCCCCGGCCCCTGGCCGGGCCGGCGGGCGCCGCAGGGCCTCGATCAGGGCCACACCCCGGCTGGTGCCCAGCCGACTGGCGCCCGCCTCCACCAGGGCGAAGGCCTGCTCCAGGCCGCTGATCCCACCGGACGCCTTGATCCCGGCCCGGCCCCGGGCCAGTTCCCGCAGCAGGCTCACCTGCTCCACGCTGGCGGCTGGACCGAAGCCGCTGCCGGTCTTGAGGAAGGCGGCCCCGGCATCGATCGAGGCCTCCACCAGCAGCTGCAGCGCCTCGGGGCCGAGCCGCCCCGCCTCCAGGATCACCTTCACCGGCAGTCCCAGCGCCACGATCGAACCGATTTCGTCGTAGACGGCGCTGCCGTTGCCGTCCGCGAGGGCCCCGAAATCGGGGACCATGTCGAGTTCATCGGCGCCGGCTTCGGCTGCCGCCTCCGCCTCCGCCTGTTTGATCCGGCTGGGCACCGCACCGAAGGGGAAGGCCACCACTCCGATCAATTTGACCTTGGTGTCGCGCCCGAGCCGTTCCCGGGCCACGGCCAGCCAGCGAGAAGCCACGCAGACCCCGGCGAAGCCGAAGTGCCTGGCCTGGTCACAGCAGCTCTCGATCGCGTCGCGACCCTGGTGTGGGTCGAGGAGGGCCTGATCGATCAAGGGGGCAAGGTCGGGGCGGTCGCGGGCCAAAAGCTCAGGACTCCCGGGCTTGGATCACGCCGTAGCCGCCATGGTTGCGGTGATAGACCACCTGGATGCCACCGCTGTCGCGGTCACGAAAGACATAGAAATCATGGTCGATCACCTCCAGTTGATCGAGGGCTTCCTGCAGGGACATCTCCGGCATGGCGTAATACTTACGCCGCACGGCCGGCGCCGGCAGGGCGGGCTCTCGGCCTGCGATCAGGTCGGCTGCGTCCAGGGTGGCAGCACCGTCGCCCCGTTCCACCCCTGGAAGATCCTCCCCGAACAGATCACCGCCCTGGTGTTCGGTGAGACGCTCCTTGTAGCGCCTCAGTTGCCGGCTGAGCTTGCCGGCCACCATGTCGATGCTGGCATAGAGGTTTTCGCTGCGCTCCTGGGCCCGGATCACGGTGCCGTTCGCGAACACGGTGACTTCGGCTGTCTGCTCGGCCACCCGCGGATTGCGGGCGACCGAGAGATGGACATCGGCCTCCTTGACCAGCCCCTCGAAATGGCTGATCGCCCGGCTTAGCTTGGACTCGGTGTAATCGCGAATGGCCTGGGTGACATCGAGATTGCGTCCGTGGATCAATAGTTTCATCGAACACCTCTGCGGGAGAGACGGCTGCGGGGGGTGGTGTTCTGACGCTGTCGGCTGTAACGACGACGGCTTCACCGCCACGGGCAGGAGCGAAGCGTTGCTTCAACGATTCGTTCGCTTTCATCGTACGAATCCCGGCGGATGAAACCTGGGCTCGACGCAATCCTTTTTGTTCCGGCTGCCCCCGTGCCATTCGCCTTGGCCTGGCGCTGGCAGCGGACCCTGCAGCAGCGCCTGCTGGCTGACTCCAGGGGTCCGGATGCGCTGTTGATCCTCGAGCACCCCAGCTGTTACACCCTGGGGCGCGGTGCCTGTGAGGCCCATCTGGGCTTCGATCCGGCCGCCTCCCCCGCCCCCCTGTTCCGGATCGACCGGGGTGGCGAGGTCACCCATCACCTGCCCGGCCAGCTGGTGGCCTATCCGGTGCTGAACCTGCAGCGCCATGGCGCTGATCTCCACCTGTATCTCCGCCAGCTGGAGGGGGCGGTTCTCGATGTGCTGAGCCAGCTCAACCTGGCCGGAGAGCGCCTTGATGGCCTCACCGGAGTCTGGCTGGAAGGCCGCAAGCTGGCGGCGATCGGGGTGGGGGCCAGGCGCTGGATCAGCCAGCACGGCCTGGCCCTCAACGTGAACTGTGACCTCTCTGGGTTTGCTTCCATCGTTCCCTGCGGCCTGGCCGATCGGGCCGTGGGCCGGCTCTGCGACTGGTTGCCGGGCCTTGGTATCGAACAGGTGCAGCCGCTGCTCAGGGACGCGCTCGCGGCCCGGTTTGGCTTGATGCTCCGCCCACCGGTTGGCACGGAGCGGCTCTGGAGGTGATAAGGCTGATGCAATTCCACCCAGACGCGACCATGACAGGGAAGGCGGAGATCCATTGGCAAGCCGATCAGCGTGACCAACGGGCCTTGGCCGAAGCCACCGATTGGAGCGGCCTGGCGGGGCTCGAGCAGCTCTGGCCCTCCCTGGCCAGGAGCTATGGCGAGGCGCCGGCCCTTGAAGCCCCCCACGCCACCCCGCCCGCCAGCCTCAGCTTCCAGGCGCTGAGCGAGGCGATCACCGCCGCCGCCGCCGCCTTTGCAGGGCTTGGCGTTCAGCCCGGTGATGTGGTGGCCCTGTTCGCGGAGAACTCTCCCCGCTGGCTGGTGGCCGACCAGGGCCTGATGGCTGCCGGTGCCGCCGATGCGGTGCGGGGAAGCAGCGCCCCGCTCGATGAGCTCCGCTACATCCTCGAAGACTCGGGCGCCATCGGCCTGGTGCTGGAGTCCACGGCCTTGCTGCAACGGCTTGAGCTCAGTGCCCAGCAGCTGGGCCGGCTCCGTTTCGTGCTCGTTCTTGAGGGTGACCTGGCCGAGCTCGGCCGGGCCAGCGCTGCGCCGGGGAGCACCACGCCCCTGCTGGACTGGGCCAGCTTCCGGCAACAGGGAAAAGAGGCGCCCCTGCCGCCTGTTGTGTTGGGGGGGGCAGAGCGGCTGGCCACGCTGCTTTACACATCCGGCACCACCGGCCGCCCGAAGGGGGTTCCCCTCAGCCACGCCAATCTGCTCCACCAGCTCACCACCCTCGGCGTGGCGGTTTCGCCCCGGCCGGGTGATCGGGCCCTGAGCGTGCTGCCGATCTGGCATGCCTACGAGCGCACCGCCGAATACTTCCTGCTCTCCTGCGGCTGCCAGCAGACCTACACCACGCTCAAGCACCTGCGCGGTGACCTCCAGCAGGTCAGACCCCAGTACATGATCAGCGTGCCCCGTCTCTGGGAGGCGCTGCTGGCCGGATTCGAGGACGCCCTGGCAGCCATGTCGGCGTCGCGCCGTCGGTTGATCGAGCGGGCCCTGGGCCTGAGCCGCTTCCATGCCCTGCAACGCCGCCGGGCCCTGGATCTCACCCTGCAGGAGGAGCCACCGCTGCAACGGCTGATCGCGGCCAGCCTGTTGGCGGCCAGCTGGCCGCTGCATGCCCTCGCCTCCCGGCTGCTCTGGCCCAAGGTGCGCCAGCAGCTGGTGGGGGGGGTGATGCGAACGGCGATCAGCGGCGGCGGTGCACTGGCCCTGCATGTGGACAGCTTCTTCGAGGCGATCGGCATCGAGCTGCTGGTGGGCTACGGGCTCACCGAAACCAGCCCCGTGCTCAGCTGTCGCCGTCGTTGGCACAACCGTCGCGGCAGTGCCGGCCAACCCCTGCCGGGCACGGCTCTGCGGATCGTCGATGCTGAGACCGGAGCGCCGTTGGCCCTGGGCGAACGGGGCCGGGTGCTGGGCAAGGGCCCCCAGGTGATGGCCGGCTATTTCGGCAAGCCCGAAGCCACCGCCGCCGTGCTGGACGGGGAGGGCTGGTTCGACACCGGTGACCTGGGCCATCTGATGGCCGATGGCACCCTGGTGCTCACCGGTCGGGCCAAGGACACGATCGTGCTCAGCAGTGGCGAAAACATCGAGCCGGGCCCCCTGGAAGAGGCCCTGGTGGCCCATCCTCGGGTGGAGCAGGTGATGCTGGTCGGCCAGGATCGCCGCCAGCTGGCGGCGTTGGTTGTGCCACGAGGAGAGAGCCCCAGCCCCGCCGAGCTGCGGGACCTCAAGGGAGCCTTCAACCGGCTGTTGGCGGCTCGCCCGGGCTCCCGCGCCGATGAGCGCCTGGCCGGGGTGGCGCTGGTGGAGCCGTTCACGATCGAGAACGGCCTGCTCACCCAGACGCTCAAGCAGCGTCGGGATCGGATCACCAGCCGGGATGCGGAGGCGATCGAGGCGCTCTACCGAAGTTGACCCCTGGTCGCCGGGCTGACAGCCTGAACGCTGTTACTCCCCCTGTCATGTCCGAGGGCCAAACGCTGACGATCAAACGCACGATCACGGTGCGGGCTGTGGTGACTCCCCGCTGGAAGGAGGATGCCGAGCGGGAACTGAGTGCAGCACTGAGCAATTCCGACCAGCAGCTCGCCCAACTTGAGCAGGAGGGCCAGCAACTGGTCGATGAGATCCGCCGCCAGAGCCTCAATCCGCTCGACCCCCGGGTGCAGGAGCAGGTGGGTTCGGTGCAGCAGCAGGTGGCGGCCAAGCGCGCCGAACTGGAAGAGCAGAAGCGCACCCTGCTGGAGCAGCAACGCCAGGTGAGGGAACTGGATTTCGAGCAGATCGTCGACCAGGGCCAGATCGAGGGTGCCTGCAAGGTCAAGGTGGGGGACAACCTGGTCGAGAAGCTGCAGGTGGCCGTTCTGGTTCGTGACGGGGTGATCGAAGAGATTGAGGGGGGGTGAGTCCCGGCGGGGCAGCGCTCTGGGGTGCTTCGGGCACCCTTAAAATGGGGCGCTCGCTGCTCCCGGGATCAAGATTTTGGCGACCCACGACATCTTCATGCCCGCCCTCAGTTCCACCATGACGGAGGGGAAGATCGTCGAGTGGCTCAAGAAGCCCGGCGACCCGGTCGCCCGCGGTGAGTCGGTTCTGGTGGTGGAGTCGGACAAGGCCGACATGGATGTGGAGGCCTTCCAGGAAGGCTTCCTGGCCGCCGTGCTGATGCCGGCCGGCGGAACGGCTCCGGTGGGTGAAACGATCGGTCTGATCGTCGAAACCGAGGCGGAGATCGCCGCTGCCCAGGCCCGAACGCCGAGTGCCCCCCTGGCAGCCGCTGCGGCGCCGGCCGCCGTTCCAGCCCCGCCGGCCGCCCCCGCAGCCGCCACTGCCCCCGCAGCCGTCCCCGTTCCCGCCCCCGTGGTGGCGCCCCCGCCAGCGGCGCCGGCCGCTCCGGTAGCCAGTGGCCGCCTGGTGGCCACTCCCCGGGCCCGCAAACTGGCCAGCCAACTCGGTGTGGCCCTCGAATCCCTGCGGGGCAGCGGTCCCCATGGCCGGATCCAGGCCGAAGACGTGGAGCTGGCCAGCGGCAAGCCGATCAGCGTGGCCCGGGTGGCCGAGGGCACCGCCGCCTTTGCTCCGCCGGCCACTGCCGCGCCGGCCGGCAACGGAACCAGCCCGGCCGCCGCCCCCGTCCTGGCCCAGGCCTTTGGCCGCCCCGGCGACACCGTGGCCTTCAACACCCTTCAGCAGGCGGTCAACCGCAACATGCTGGCCAGCCTCGCTGTGCCCTGTTTCCACGTTGGCTACACGATCACCACCGACAGGCTCGATGCCTTCTACAAGCAGGTCAAGGGCAAGGGGGTCACCATGACCGCCCTGTTGGCCAAGGCGGTTGGCGTCGTGCTGGCCCGGCATCCCCAGGTGAATGTGGCTTACACCGACGCCGGCATGGCCTACCCGGGCCAGGTGAACGTGGCGGTGGCGGTGGCCATGGATGACGGGGGCCTGCTCACCCCGGTGCTCAAGGACGCCGACAAGACCGATCTGTATTCCCTCTCCCGCAGCTGGGCGGATCTGGTCGCCCGCTCCCGCACCAAGCAGCTCAAGCCCGACGAATACAGCACCGGCACCTTCACCCTCTCCAACCTCGGCATGTTCGGGGTGGATCGCTTCGATGCGATCCTGCCGCCGGGCACCGGCGCCATCTTGGCGGTGGCGGCTTCGCGCCCCACCGTGGTGGCTGGCGCCGATGGATCCATTGCCGTGAAGCGGCAGATGCAGGTGAACCTCACCGCCGATCACCGGGTGGTCTACGGAGCCCACGGGGCGGCTTTCCTCAAGGACCTCGCTGCCCTGATCGAAACCAATCCGGAAAGCCTGGCGCTCTGAGGTGAGCGGTGTCGAGCCAGAACTGGCGATCCACCCAGACCTGCTGCTCTCCAGCTACGGGTTCAGCTTGCCGGAAGCCTGCATCGCCCAGCGGCCGGTGGAGCCCCGCCACGCGGCCCGGCTGCTGGTGGTGGAGCCGGATCGCTCCTGCCGCCACCTGACCGTCTGGGACCTGCAGCACGAGCTTGGGCCCGCAGATCTGCTGGTGGTCAACGACACCCGGGTGCTCAAGGCACGGCTGGCCGCGCGGCGTGCCAGCGGCGGCGCGGTGGAATTGCTGCTGCTCGATCCGCTCGGTGACGGCTGCTGGCGTGCCCTGGCCCGCCCCGCCCGCCGGCTGAAGCAGGGGGAGCTGCTCGCGTTGGAGGCGCCGGACCAGTCCCCCCTGGCCGTGGAGCTGGTCGGTGTCGAGCAGGCCAGCGGCACCGTGGTGATCCGCTTCCCCGCCGATCGGGATACGGCGGCGGCGATCGAGGGCCTGCTGGAGCGCTATGGCGAAGTTCCGCTGCCGCCCTACATCCAGCAGCATGATCCCTGCGACGACGCGCGCTACCAGACCCGTTTCGCCGAGCGGCCTGGTGCTGTGGCGGCCCCGACGGCGGGTCTCCATTTCAGTGATGCCCTGCTCTCAGCTTTGGCGGAGCGGGGGGTGGCGATCGCCCGGATCACTCTGCACGTGGGTCTGGGTACGTTCCGGCCCGTCGAAGCTGAGGATCTCTCGACGCTGGAGCTGCACAGCGAGTGGGTGGAGGTGAACGCCGAGCTGGTCGAGGCCGTGGCCGCCTGCCGCCGCCGCGGTGGCCGGGTGATCGCGATCGGCACGACAAGCGTGCGCTCGCTTGAGGGGGTTGCGGCGCTCAACGGCGGCCAGCTGGCTCCCCATCGCGGACCGGTGGATCTGGTGATCCAGCCCGGGTTTCGTTTTCAGGTGGTGCAGGGGCTGATGACCAACTTTCACCTGCCCCGCAGCTCGCTGTTGCTGTTGGTGAGCGCCCTGGTCGGCCGGCCGCGGCTTCTGGAGCTCTACGACGAAGCGATCAGAGCGGGCTACCGCTTCTTTTCCTATGGCGATGCCATGTGGATCCCGCCAGCCGCTGTGCTGGAGAGCGCCCGACCGGCGGTGGCGGAGCCGTGAGCGGCAGGGCCACCGCCGGATCGCTCAGGCGGCGGCCAGGTTGGCGGCCACGAAGTCCCAGTTGACCAGCTTGTCGAGGAAGGTGGTCATGTAATCGGGGCGGCGGTTCTGGTAGTCCAGGTAGTAGGCATGCTCCCAGACGTCCATGGTGAGCAGGGCCGTCTGGCCATGGGCCAGGGGAAGATCAGCGTTGGCTGTCTTGGTGATCTTGAGGCTGCCGCCATCGAGCACCAACCAGGCCCAGCCGCTGCCGAACTGGGTGGCACCAGCCGCCTTGAACTGCTCAACGAAGGCGTCGAAGCTGCCGAAATCAGCGGCGATCTTCTCGGCCAGGGCGCCAGTGGGGGCGCCGCCGCCGCCGGCTTTGATTCCTTGCCAGTAGAAGGTGTGGTTCCAGACCTGGGCCGCATTGTTGAAGATGCCGGCCTTGCTCGCATCCCCGGCCACCGCCAGGATCACCTCCTCGAGGCTCTTGGTTTCGAGGTCGGTGCCTTCCACCAGCTTGTTGAGGTTGGTCACGTAGGCGGCGTGGTGCTTGCCGTAGTGAAACTCCAGGGTCTGGCGGGAGATGTGGGGTTCGAGGGCGTCGAGCTCGTAGGGGAGCGTGGGGAGCTGGTGGGTCATGGGGGATGGGGGAGGTGGCGTGGAAACGGTTTGGTTCTGACGCCGGGCTGACGGGCAATGGATCGGCAGGCAAGCCGCTCAACCCTGTGACAATTGTAACAATGGCACCAAGGACTGGGTGGAAATCGGCTGTTCAGCCGCCGACGCCGAGCAGCTCAACCTCGAAGATCAAGGTGGCATTGGCGGGGATCACGCCACCGGCACCCCGCTCGCCATAGGCCAGATCAGGGGGGATCACCAGCTTGCGCTTGCCTCCCACCTTCATGCCGGCCACGCCTTCATCCCAACCCTTGATCACCCGACCTGCGCCGAGGGGGAAGCTGAACGGGCCGCGGCCGATGCTGCTGTCGAATTGCTTGCCGTTGGTGAGGGTGCCGGTGTAGTTCACCTGCACGGTCTGGCCGGAGGTGGCTTCGGGACCCGCGCCGATCAGCAGATCAGTGATGCGCAGGCCACTGGGGGTGGTGCGTTCCGGGGCGGCGGTGAGCTCGCCTCCCAGGGCTCCTGCTCCGGCCTGGGCGAGCGTGTTGTCGTCGGAAACGATCGGGTCGGGAGCCATCGCGAACAGGGTGGGGTTGGAGTCGTCAGGGTCGAGTTCGAAGCGGTCGTCCGCCGCCTGGACGACGGCGGGTCGAACGGCGGGAACGGGGGCAACAGCTGTGATCGGGCTGGCCGCCTCAACGCCGCTGGGGGCGATCAGCTGGCTGAACAGGGCCACAAGCAGGCAGGCCACGCAGACGGTGGCACTGATCAGGATCTCGCGCATGCGCGGTAACTGCCGCAGAGGAACTGGATTCTCGCAGGCGCCGTCTCCCCAGGGGTGCGGGGATTGGCTCAGTCGAGGTCGCCCTCCGGTTCCCGCCTGGAGCGCAGGAGCTGCTCCAGTCGGTCGATCCGGCCGCGCAGTTCGTCGATCTCCTTCTGGCGTGCCAGACCGACGTCCTGAAGGAAGTGGTCGATGTTGCGCTCCATCTGGCGGCTCGCCTGCTTCTCCAGTTCGGGGTTGTCACCCCGCAGGGCCCGCATGACGTCGTCCACCAGGGCGGTGGCCTGGGCAGGGTCCAGCTGGCCGTTCCTGACCCAGTCCTGGGTCACACTGCGCAGGCGATCCGCCACCAGGGAACTGGTGCCGAGCCCACGGAGCAGAAGCTGTTGCAGCAGGTTGTCCCTGTCCATGGCGGTTTGGTGATGCCTTCTCTGATCATGGTCAGCGGTTCGGCTCCAGGCCATGGGCGATGACCGGCAACCGGGTTGGGTGGTCTCCACACCAATGGCCGTCCTGGGTGGTGGGCTGGCCGGTCTGAGCCTGGCCCCGCTTGGCTGGCCGCCGCTGCTCTGGTTGGCATTGGTGCCGCTCTGGGGCCAGGTCCAGCGTGAATCGGGCCGCCCGCAGGCTCCTGGAATTCCTGGCATGGGAACCGGTGGGCGGGCGGCGGGGCTGTGGGGGGCCATGGCTGTGCTGGTCAGCCACCGCTGGTTGCTCTGGCTCCATCCGCTCGACTGGCTGGGGATTCCGCTGCCGCTCAGCCTGCCGATCTGCCTGGCCTTCTGGCTGGCCTGCGGCCTGGCGGCCGGAGTGCTCCTGACGCTCTGGTGCCTTTTGGGCCGCTGGCTGGGGCCGTTGCGCTGGAGTACGGCACTTCTGCTGGCGGGGCTGTGGGGAATGGCGGAGGTGCTGTTGGCCCGCAGCCCCCTGTTCTGGATTGGTCTGGGTGCGGCTCCCTTGCCTGGGGACCGGGCCCTGGCCGGTCTGGCGGCGATCGGCGGCAGCGGGATGGTGGCGGCCGCCCAGCTGCTGATCGGCTGGCTGCTCTGGAGAGCCCTGGGTGCCACGGCAGCGCGGCGGTACCGCTGGTGGCTGGGCCTGGTTGCCCTGGTGGCGGTTCTGCACCTGCTGGGCTGGAGCCAGCTGCAGGCCTCGCGGGCGGAGCGCGGTGAGCGGCTGGAGGTGATGGTGTTGCAGCCGGCGGTGCCCACCCGTGAAAAGCTCGATCCCGGCCAGCAGCGGCGCCTGCTGCAGCGGCTTGCCGCGGCGCAGCAGGAGGCGGCGCGGTTTGGCGTGGAGAGCCTGCTGCTGCCGGAGGGAGCCCTGCTGCGGGGCCAGGCTCTCCCCAGCCAGGAAGCGGTGGAGGTGATCACGGGCGGCTTTCGCCTGGAGGCGGAGGAGCTGCGCAGCAGTGTGTTGCGTTTTGCCCCCGGGCAGATCCACCCTGCCGGCTGGATCGACAAGCACAGGCTGGTGCCCCTGGGGGAATGGGTGCCGCTGGCGGGGCTCTGGCGCTGGAGCGGGCTCTCCGCGGTGGGCGGTGTGGAGCCCGGAGAGCCCTCCCGCCTGCTGCTGCGGCCGGCTGGGGCCATTGGGGTGGCCATCTGCTACGAAATCTCTGATGGCCAGGCCCTGGCGGCAGCAAGCCGCTCAGGAGCCGGCTGGCTCCTGGCGGCGGCCAACCTCGATCCCTATCCGGTCCTGCTCCAGGACCAGTTCAGGGCGCTCAGCCAGTTGCGGGCGATCGAGACGGCTCGCTGGCTGGTCAGCGCCGCCAATACCGGGCCCAGCCTGGTGCTCAACAGCCAGGGGGTGGTGCTGCAGCAACTGCCCGAGGGCCGACCGGCGACCGCTCGTTTCGGGCTTGAAGCACTGAAAGGCCTCACCCCCTACGCCCGTTGGCAGGAGCTGCCCCTGATGCTGTTGATCCTGATAGCCCTGGCTGGGACCCTGCTCTCCAGACGTGCCAGCCCTCAGGCTTCAAGTGGCAGGGGAGGCTGAGGCCGGAGGACAGGCCATGAAAAAACCCCGCCGAAGCGGGGTTCAGCCACGCGAGGCGTGGAAGCAGAGGAGGCTCCGGGACTCAGTAGCGGCTGCGGCCACCGCCGCCACCGCCGTAGCCGCCGCCACCACCGCCGCCATAGCCGCCGCCACCACCGCCGCCACGGTTACCGCCGCCGCCACCGCCGCCACGGGGCTCGGCTTTGTTGACACGGATCATCCTGTTCATCCATTCGACGTTCTGGAGATCGTCGATGGCCTTCTGTTCTTCGGCATCATTGGCGAGTTCAACGAATGCAAAACCGCGCTTACGGCCGGTTTCCCGGTCGAGGGGCAGGCTGCACTGGCGAACTTCTCCGTATTGACTGAAAAGGTCACGGAGATCCTCCTGTTCGGCGTCGAACGAAAGGTTGCCTACGTAGATTGTCATGTAACTGGGAAAAACTTGAACTGATCCGTCGAGGGCTCTAGCCCAGTTGTGAGCTAGCCAGAGATCTATGAACCTCGACCAGCCTACATCCCGTTGGCGGTGGGTTCAGCCGATCAGACCGATCCGAACCCGATCTTCACCCCGCCTTTACCGAAGCCTGGCATCCATGTCACATCGTGATGAACTGTTGCGTGAATTGGACCATCCCGGCCAGGGCGGCGACCACCAGGTTGAAACCCTGATCCAGGCCCTCGAGCAGGAGGAGCCGGCCGACCTGGGGCGTCAGCTGGCGTTGCTGGCGGGGGTGTGGGAGTTGCGCTGGAGCAGCAGCCGGTTGCCCTATCTCCTGGTGGCTCCCTGGCTGGAAAACCTGCAGATCCTCCTGCCCGAGGCGGGCCGCGGCATGAACCTGCTGCGGCCGGCTGGACCCCTCGGGGCCCTGGCCGCCATCAGCATTGAAGCCAGCCTTGCGGTGGTGGGTCCCCAGCGGGTCAGCGTCTCGTTTCAGAAGGGTGGCTGGCTGGGCCCCCGCTTCGGCGATCAGCGGCTGCGGTTGTTCCGGACCGTCCGCCAGCCCTTTCCCGCCTGGCTCGACATCACCGTTCTTGACCAGGATCTGCGCATCTGCCGTGGCAACGCCGGAACGCTCTTCGCCCTGAGGCGACGGGCTGAGCTCCGGCCCCATGATTTTCTGGCTGCGGCCTGAGCTGGCTGGCTGGCCCTCTCGAGTGGTGCGTGGCACCTTGTGGCGATGAGCCGATTTCCCGACTTGCCTCCCGAGGTGGTTCTGATGGAACCGGTGAGCTTCGAAGAAGTGATGGCGGCCGTCCATGCCGTGCGGGAGCGCAAGACGGTTCTGCTCAACCTCAGCTCCATGCCTCCTGAGGAGGCCCAGCGCTCCGCCGACTTCGTGGCCGGCGGCGTTTTCGCCCTTGATGGCCATCAGGAGCGGCTGGGGGAACTGGTGTTCCTGTTTGCCCCCTTTGGTGTGGAGATCACCCGGGATCCAGGCGGACCGAGTGATCGCTGAACGGGCCCCGAACGGGCCCTGAACTGGCTGTGAGCGCTCTTTGAGGGGGCGTGTCGCTCAGGCCGGGCAGTCCATGCCGTAGTGGCGCAGCCCTTCGGCAATGCCGGCGCAGCCGTGGGCCTCGGCCAGGTAGATGTTCTCGAGTTCCGGGTGCAGGGCCAGCAACTTGGGCTCAGCATTGCCGACCATCACGCCATTGAGGCCGGTCTTGAACATGGAGAGGTCGTTGAGGGTGTCGCCGGAGGTGACCACCCGCCCGTGGGGGAGATCGAGCAGGGCCAGCAGGTTGAGCAGGGTGGAGCCCTTGTTCACCCCGGCGGGGAGCACATCGAGATACTGCTCATCGGAGAGCAGGCAATCCACCCCGAGCTGCTCCAGGCTCTGGAGAATCGAGGCGTCGAAAACCAGGGGTTCGTAGTTGAAGGAGTAGCGGCGCTCCACGCTCCGCAGCTGCGGGCTCAGCCCCGCCAGCCCTTCCAGAGTTCCGTCGAGCAGGGGCCGCACCGCCTGCCACTGGGCATCGATCGGGTCAACGGCGATCGGCACCGTGTTGAGGCTGCTGCCGCAGGCCACCGTGCAGCCCACGTCGCTGATCACCAGGTGGGGGGTCGGGGGAGGCAGCCCGTTGTCCCCGGCGAGCAGCCCCCGCACGGAGGCACGGTCCCGGCCCGTGCAGAAAATCTGCAGCACCTGGTTGCGGCGATCCTCCAGCCAGCGATAGAGGCGGCGACGCTGGTCCGCCGTTCCGCCCAGCAGGGTGCCATCGAGATCCATGACAAGGATCAGCTGTGGGTGCTCCGGCAAGCTGCCGCTGATCTGGGCAGCGAATGCGCGGCGGGTTGCGGCAGGGGAGCGGCCCAGCAAGCTGGCAGAGCTCGAGGCCGCTTGCTGGGTGTCGGCAGGCCCGAGCTGCCCTGTTCCTGAGGCATTCATCCGTGCCATGAAGGTGGAAAGTCTGAGGAAGGGGCCAGGGGAGGGGCGAGCCGAGAACGGCTGAAGGCGATCCGTTCGCCCTGGGAGCGGCCCATCTGCTCGGCGCCCATCGGTTGAAGCTGATCGGCTGGTGCTGATCGGGAAGCAGTGTGGCTGGATCCAGACGCCCAGCCTGCTTTTCTGCTCTGAATCCTTGCACGGGCCAAGGTTGGTTGTTCAGGGCATCGGCTCCGCTGACGCCTGCTGCCGGCGCAGACGTTCGTAGGCCTGGCAGAACGACTCCCCCAGGGACTCCCGCAGGATCCGGTCGGTCCTGAACGCCTCCAGGGCCTCGGCCGGACTGGCTGGCAGCGGCCTGGCCGCGTCGCCGCTGGGGGGATCGGTGTAGGTGTTGGCGTCGCTGCGGGGGCCCGGATCCAGACCCCGTTCGATCCCATCGAGCCCGGCGGCAAGCACGGCGGCCGGCAGCAGATAGGGGTTGGCGGCCCCGTCGGCCAGGCGCAATTCCAGGCGCTGGTCGTCGGGGATGCGCACCATGTGGGTGCGGTTGTTGCCGCCGTAGCTGATCCAGCCCGGTGACCAGGTGGCACCGGAGCTGGGGGCCCGTCCCGCCAGGCGCCGGTAGCTTTCGGCGGTGGGATTGGTGAGGGCGCAGAGGGCGCCGGCGTGGTCCAGCACCCCGGCCAGGAAGGCATAGGCCAGGGCTGAGAGACCTTTTTCGCCGAGGGGATCGTGGAACAGGTTGCGGCCGTCCGCATCCCAGAGCGAATGGTGCAGGTGGGCGCCGTTGCCGGTGAGGTCGGCGAATGGTTTGGGAGCGAAGCTCACCCGGGCGCCCTGCTGCTCCGCCATCGCACTGGCCATCACCCGGAAGAAGGCGTGGCGGTCAGCTGTGACCAGGGCATCGGCGAAGGTCCAGTTGAGCTCGAACTGGCCGTTGGCGTCTTCGTGGTCGGCCTGGTAGGGGCCCCAGCCCAGCTCCTCCATCGCCTCCAGCAGGCCGCCGATCAGGGGCAGCTGGCGCATCAGGGCCAATTGGTCATAACAGGGCTTGCTCTGGCTGTCGGCTGGATCGGCAATCGATTCGCCATCCGCCGCCAGCAGGAAGAACTCCGCCTCGACGCCGGTGCGGAACAGGTAGCCCCGGGCGGCGGCCCGCTCCAGTTGTCGCTTCAGCACCCAGCGGGGCGACTGCTCCAGGGGTTGGCCCTCCACCTGCAGGTCGGTCGCCAGCCAGGCCACATCCCGCTGCCAGGGCAGCACCATCAGGCTGGCCGGATCGGGCAGCCCCAGCACATCGGGATCGGCGGGGGTCATGGCGAGCCAGGCCGCGAAGCCGGCGAAGCCCGCCCCTGCGCGGGCCACCCCCTCCACGGCGCTGGCGGGCACCAGCTTGGCCCGCTGCACGCCGAACAGATCGGCGAAGGAGAACAGAAAGTGGTGGATGCCGTGGGTGGCGGCGTAGCGGGCCAGGTCGGCGGGGTCCGAAGGGGGCATGGGCGCTCAGGTGGGGCAGAGACGATCGACGGCGGCGCGGATCTGGGCCTGCTCCCGGGGGGCGTCGCTGGGATTGCCGGCCCGGTGGCCCAGCACCGATTCGATCACCTCGAAGCGGCAGCCGGGGATCAGGGCCGCCTCGAAGGCGCAGTCGTCCGGGGGGAAGTAGAGGTCGTGGCGGCCGGCGATCACGGTGGTGCGGGCCTGGATCGCTCCCAGGGCCGCGCCCAGATCGTCGGGCTTTACCGAGCCGTTGGCGGTCGCCACGGCGACCGCCAGGTCGTTGCCGAGCCAGGTGTCGAGCATGGCGAGCAGGTCGTGGGGATCATGGCGGCGGTAGGCAGGCAGCCAGGCCTGCTCCACGTAGGTGTCCACCGAGCCGTAGCCGAGTGCCTCATGGCGGCGCTCGCGGTAGAAGGACTGGCTGGCGGCCCAGCTGGCATAGATCAGGGCGAAACCGCGCAGGCCCTGCTCCGGCAGCCCGGTGAACCGCTGGCCATTCCAGGCCGGATCGGCGGTGAGGGCGTGGCGCAGGCTGAGCAGAAAGAGGCGGTTGTGGGGGGTGGTGCGGGCCGTGCCGCAGAGGCAGCAGAGCCGCTCCACGGCCTCCGGCGCCAGGGCGCCCCAGTGATAGGCCTGCTGGGCCCCCATCGACCAGCCATAGATCAGGGCGATCCGCTCGACGCCGAACAGCTCGGTGACCAACCGTCGCTGGGCCTTGATGTTGTCGCTGTGGCTCACCACCCAGCCCTGCTCGGCCAGGCCCATCGCGCTGTTGCTGGGGCTGCTGGAGCGGCCATTGCCGAACTGGCTCACCAGCAGCACGCACCAGCGCGCCGGATCCAGGATCGGGCCCACCACCCAGTCGATGTCCTCCGGCCAGGCGCCGTAGGAGCTGGGGTAGAGCACGAGGTTGGAGCGCTCGGCATTGAGCGTGCCGTAAACGCGGTAGGCCAGCTGGGCATCGGCAAGTCGCTGACCGCAGTGGAAGTGGAACGGTCCCAGCGCAAAGTGCTGGTCGCGGCTGGCGGCGGTGTCGATCAAACCGGCTGGGGGCGGTTGGGGGCGGCTGCGGGCAGTGCGAGCAGCTCCGGCCTGGCCAGGAAGCGGCGGTGCAGCGCCAGATAGCCCCGGTCGTTGTGCTCCAGCCCCGGGGCGATCCAGGCATGGGCCGCCGGCAGGGCGTGGAAGGGAATCGAGGCGAACAGGTGGTGCTCGGCGTGGAACGGCATGTTCCACATCAGCCAGCGCAGCGGTGCCAGGGTGTGGGTGGTGCGGGTGTTGGAGAGGCCGTCGGTGCCGGTGCCGCAGCCGCTGTGCTCGGCCAGCAGCACGAAGCGCAGCAGCGGCTGACCCAGGGCCAGCGGCAGCAGCCAGAACCAGAGCAGGAAGCCATTGCCCCCCGGCAGCGAGAGCAGCAGCAGTACCCCGTAGACCGCCGCCTGTTTCCAAAGCGAGCTGCGCACCGCCGCCACCGCATCGGCAGGGATATATGGGTTGGCGCTGAACGCACCGCGCAGGCCGGCGGCGTGGCCCCGCAGCTTGGCGATCCACCAGGGCAGCCCGCTCAGTTCCAGCAGATAGCCCCAGCGGCTGGTGGGCGGGGCGCTCTCCAGCTCCGGATCCAGGCCCGGCTGGTGGGTGTGGCGGTGGTGCCACTGGTGGTAGCGCCGGTAGAAATCAGCGTTGTAGAAGCTCAGCACGCCGGCCCACCAGGCCACCGTGTCATTGAGGGCACGGCTCTTGAAGGCGGTGCGGTGGCCGCATTCATGCATGGCGCAGAAGGCGAAGGCCAGACCAAGACCAAACAGGAGCAAGGCCGGGATCCGCACGGCCCAGGCGATGGAGGGATTCGCCCAGACCCAGCCGGCGGCACCGATCAGGCCGGCATGGCCCAGCACCTGCAGCCAGCCAGCCCGGTCGGAGCGGGCGTTGAGGGCGCGCAGGGCATCGGGGGGGATCAAAGCGGAACAGGGTTGGTTCAAGGCCTGATCGTCCGCTTGATTCCGCCCCTCGAAGGTAGCGAGACAGACCACGGGACCTCAAGGCTGGCTGATCACCCGCTGCGGGAAGGGGATCTCAATGCCTTCGGCACTGAAGGCATGCCAGACGGCTGTGGCCACCTCACTTTTGATGCCGGCGTTGTTCATCGGATTCTCGATCCAGAAACGCAGGGCGTAGTTGATCGCCGAATCGCCGTAGCTGAGCAGCAGGGCCTTAGGGGGCGGCTGGCTCAGCACCCGCGGTGAAGCCAGGGCCACCTCCTCCAGAACACGAATCACGGTTTCGGGATCGTGGCGATAGGCGGCTGACACGTCCACCTGGCTGCGGCGCATTCGGTCGGAGCCGGTGTAGGTGGTGGTGGTCTTTGTGAAGAAGTCCTGGTTCGGCACAACCAGCTCGGCGTTGTCGCGGTCGCGCCAGAGCACAGCGGCCCGCAGGCCGAGGCTGCGCACCTCGCAGGGATCCCCATCGATGAACAGGATTTCGCCGGGGCCCACGGACCCCTCGAACAGCAGCCACAGCCCACTGATGAAGTTGGAGAACACCTCCTTGATGCCGAAGCCCAGGCCCACCGAAAGGCCACCGGCCACGGCGGCGATCGCATTGGCGTTGAGCCCGATCCGGTGCAACACCCAGAGGAAACCGCCACCGATCAGCACATAGCGGCAGACCAGCTGGATCGCCACCCGGGTCCCCTTGTCAAATCCCAGCAGCCGCTGCATCAGCGCGCCCACCCACGTCACCGGAAACTCCGACAGCACCACCAGGAAGTAGGGAACCGTGAACAGCAGCACGATGCCGCCGGTGCTGAGCGGTTCGTTGAACAGGGGGAAGAGGGGGATGTCGGCCACGTCCGGCAGGGAATCGAGCTGGTTGACCAGCGACCCCGCCAGGAAGAGCAGAAAGAGGGGCTTGACGATGCGGCCGTACAGCCGATCGATCGGCACTGTTCCAAAGCGCCGGGACAGCAGCACCCGGGCGACGATCAGCCCCTGCCAGATGGCATAGATCCGGACGGTGTACTCCACCAGGCCACTCGGTTGCCCGAGTGCCTCAAGCAGTTGGGCGCCCAGCCGCAGGGCCAGCAGCAGACCGAGGGTGCCCAGCAGCCGCACCAGGGGGGTGCGAGAGGCCAGGCGGGGTTGGATGCCCCAGTGGTAGCCAAGCATCAGCGCCGCGATCGTGAATCCCTGCAGCAGCACCAGGGGGCGGCTGAGGTAGCCCAGCCAGCCGGAGATCTCGAAAAAAAGCTTGTCCATCGGCCCGCTCTCAGGGGGTGTCGGTGTCCGGGGGCGCTGCGCCCGGAACGCTCAGACCCTGGAGCACCCCATCGGTATCAAGGGTTCCGGCGATCAATTGACGCAGCAGGTCATTGAGCTGGCCCACCCGCTCCTCCACCCTGTCGGGATTTCGAAAGTTCAGCATGGTGGAATTGTCCAGGCTGGCGCTCATGGCCGCGAAACGGTTCGAGCTTTTGGTGGGGACAAGCACCTGTCGGTTGACCGGTAAATTGCCGGGGCCGGCCAGCAACAGCCGCCGCTGATTCACAGGGTTGAGGGTGAACAGCACAAAGGTTTTGGCCAGCTGCCGTTGGCGGGGGCTGGAATGTTCCCCGAAGCTCCAGACCTTCAGCCGGGTGAGGGTGCTGGCCGGCCGGCCATCCCTGCCCGGCAGCTCCGAAACCCCCAGGGAGGATCCCAGCTGGCGGCCCAGGCGGCCCAGCCAGAGGCTGTTGCAACTGATCCAGTCCCGTTCCCCCTTGCCCAACCGATCCACCAGATCGATCGATGTCTCGGCGAACTCGACGTTCTGCTGCCGGTTGGCGTTGTCCAGCCAGTTGAGCCAGGCCAGCAGCTTGCCCCGGTCGGCGGGCTTGACCCCCGCGTTGGTGGTGCTGCCGCCCGCGGATTCGAGCAACAGCTTCAGGCTGCCCTGGGCATCACTGCCGCTGGTGGTCCAGAAGATGTCGGTGGCGCCCAGGGGAAGGCCTACCCGCATCCCCTTGGCGCTGAGGGCGATCAGCTGGTCGAGGCTGGTGGGCGGATCCGCGACGCGTCGCTTGTCGAAACAGGCGAGCTGCGGTTCCGCCAGCAGGGGCACCGCCAGGAATTGATTGTTCGCCAGGCGGAACTCGGAAAGAAAGCGGGGATGGATCTCAGTGAGGCCCTTGCCGGAAAAACCCACCGGGGTGGTCAACGCCTGCTGGTGCAACTGCAGCGCCGTGACCACCCGGGTGACCAGCAGATCGGGGCCGAGGGCGCGGGAGGAGCGGAAGGCGGTGGCCGGCACGATCGCCTCGCTGGAGAAGTGCCGCACCTGGATGCGTACGCCGGGATTGACCTGCTCGAAATCCTTGAGCAGTTGCTGAACAACCCCACGGGAATCGCCGATCTCAGCCTGGCGACTCAGGCTGGATTCGTTCTCGACGTAGATGAACAGCGTGTCGGAGAGGACGCTGCCGCTGCAGCCGCCCAGGCTGAGCCCCAGCAGCAGGGCACCGCCGATCGGCAGCAACCGCCTCAAGCCCGGACCTCTGTGAGGGCCTCGCTCACCTCCCAGAGCCGGCGGCGCTGGATGGGATCGAGGGCCGCTGGGGCGATGCGCACCTGGGTCGGCCAGCCGCGCATTCCTCCCCATTGATCAGGCCCGTACTGCTCGCCTCCCTTGGCCCCGGGCGCCGTGGCGGCATAGAGCTGGGGCAGGGCACCCCTGGCGGCACTCTGGAACAGGGGATCCATCAGGCGGTAGGCCAGCGCCTCCAGCTTCGAGCTGGCCGCCGCCACCGAGGCGGGCTGCAGGTTGGTGCGGGCCAGGCCGGGGTGGGCGGCCAGGGAGATCGCCGGGCTGCCTGCTGCCGTGAACCGCTCCTGGAGCTCCAGGGCGAACATCACGTTGGCCAGCTTGCTCTGGCCGTAGGCCGCCCAGCGGTCGTAGCGCCCTTCCCCCTGCAGGTCATCGAAGGCGATCCGGCCGAAGTACTGGGCGCCGGAGGTCACCGTGACCACCCGGGCGCCCGGGCGCCCTTCCAGCAAGGGCAGCAGGGCTTTGGTGAGGGCGAAGTGACCGAGGTGGTTGGTGCCGAACTGCAGTTCGAAACCGTTGTGGGTGAGGCGCCGCGGCGTGCCCATCACGCCGGCATTGTTGAGCAGGATGTCGAGGCGGCCGTACTGGTCGGCCAGCCAGCGGGCCGCTGTTCGCACACTGGCCAGATCGGCGAGGTTGAGCTCCAGCACCTCCAGCCCGCCCGTGGCCGCCGGCAGCAGCGCGTCGCGGGCCGCCTCCCCCTTGCGTCGGGAGCGGCAGGCCAGCACAACCGTGGCGCCGTGGCCGGCGAGGGCCCGGGCCGATTCGTGGCCCAGGCCACTGTTGGCACCGGTGATCAGGGCAATCCTGCCGGTCTGATCGGGGATGTCGGCGGTGGTCCAGCGCATCGGCTTGGCGGGGGGTCAGTCCTCCGGGAACAGCAGGTCGGCCAGCTCGTCGGGATCGACGTCGTAGACGCGGGCGAGGCTGGTCTCGATGGCGGACGTCACTTCACCGGGCAGGAAGCGCATGGCGTTGAGGGCATCTTCGGCGATGTCGTCGGTGAGCAGCTTCTCCTCTCCGCCGAGCTTCTCATCGTTGATCACGGCCATCACCCAGCTCTGGTAGGCGTAGACGAGGTCTGCGAACTCCAGATCCGGATCATTGAGGTCGAGAGCCATGGGTCTGTCACGTTCAGGCCTGCGCAGTCTGACCCCATGCGGGGACAGCTGGACCCTGTTGATGGGCTGGTGATGGCGTGATCAAGACCACGGGCCTGGCCTGCTGCGCCCTTCGCACCACTACGGTGGCTGAAGTGGCCCAAGCGAGGGGTACCCGGTGTCCAGCGAAACCCCGCCGCTGTTCGGAAAAACCCGCTTCCTCGAAGGCCTGATCGAGGAGTTTCTCGACAAGATCTCCGAAGGGGTGTTCATCGTGGAGGCGGGTGTTCGGGCCTATCTCGCCACCACGGATGACCAGGAGATCTGCGAGGAGAAACTGAATCAGGTGATCGAGATCAAGCAGCGTTGCAGTGATCTGCGCCGCCGGATCGTGACGATGCTCTACACCGAGATGCTGCTGCCGGATGCCCGGGGTGATGTGCTGAGGCTGCTGGGAAATCTCTTCGAATTGCTTGACGAGATGGGTGATGACTACCAGGAGATGATGATCGTGCAACCCCGGGGGCTGGCGGGATTCGCCGAAGATTTTTCTGAGCTCAATGCCATGGCGATGCGTTGCGTGCAGGCCGTGGTGCTGGCCGCCCGCACCTTTTTCCGTAACCCGCCAGCCGTTCGTGATCACATCAACGAAGTGCGAATGTTCGAGGCTGAAACCGACAGGATCGCCCTGCGCATCAAGCGGAAGGCCTTCGCTTCCGATCTCGGTTTCGAGCAGCGCTCCCAGGTGCGGGAGGCCACGGCCATGCTCGATGGCCTGGCCGACAAGGCCGAGAACATCGGTGACGACCTCTCGATCTACGCCATCAAACGTGTGCTCTGAGCTGGAGCTTCCTGAATGGCCCTGATCGTCACGCTGATCTTCCTCTCCAGCGGCCTGTTCCTGGGCTGGTCGATGGGAGCCAACGACGCCTCCAACGCCTTCGGCACCGCCGTGGCCACGCGCATGATCCGCTTCTCCACGGCCGCGTTTCTCTGCAGCGTGTTCGTGATCATCGGCGCGGTCACCAGCGGCAGCGGCGCCGCCGAGGGGCTCAGCCAGCTGGGGGCGATCAACACCCTGCCTGGGGCCTTCACCGCCGCCCTGGCCGCCGCCCTCACCGTGGCCTGGATGAGCAAGCTGGGGCTGCCGGCCTCCACCAGCCAGGCGGTGGTGGGTTCGATCATCGGCTGGAACCTGTTCAGCGGCTCCCCCACCGACCTGGGCACCCTGCGCCGCATCGCCGCCACCTGGGTGGTGTCACCGGTGCTCGGGGCGATCTTCGCGATGCTGCTCTACAAGCTGCTGGTGGAGTGGATCCGCCTCACCCGGCCCCACCTGCTCTCACTCGATCGCAACACCCGCACCGGATTGATTCTGGCGGGGGTCTTCGGCTCCTACGCCATCGGCGCCAACGGCATCGGCAACGTGATGGGCTTCTTTGTGGAGGCCTCGCCCTTCCGGGATCTGAGCCTGGGGCGCTTCAGCGTTTCATCGGTGGAGCAGCTGTTTCTGATCGGTGGGATCGCCGTTGCCATCGGTGTCTACACCTATTCGCGGCAGGTGATGATGACCGTGGGCGATGGCCTGCTCACCCTCTCGCCGCTTGGCGCCTTCGTGGTGGTGGTGTCCCACTCGCTGGTGTTGTTCATCTTTTCCTCCACGGCCCTCGAAAGCCTGCTGGCCCGCTGGGGCCTACCCACGATTCCGCTGCTGCCGGTGTCGGGGTCCCAGGCCGTGATCGGCTCCGTGCTGGGCATCGGCCTGCTGCAGGGCCTCAAGGGGGTGCGGCAGATCCGCTGGGGAGTGCTGGGGGGCATCGCCTCCGGCTGGATCACCACCCCGTTGATCGCGGCGGTGATCGGCTTCACCCTGCTGTTCGTGGTGCAGAACGTGTTCGGGCAGGAGGTGTACCAGGCGGTGGGTCCATGAGCCCGGTGAATGGCGGAGCCGCCGTGCTCCAGGCGGGCCTGTTCGATTTCGCCCTCGGTGAGCTGGTGCGGCAGCACCGGGAGAGCTTCCCGCCGCTGTGGACCCCCGAAAGCTGGGCCAAGTTGATGATCTGGCTGGCGCTCAACAGCGGCTGCTCCGGCGATCGGGAGGCGCTGGAGGGTTTCGCGGCCGCCCTGGGGCCGGTGGTGAGCGGCCGGATGCGGCGGCTGTTCTTCGAGCGGGAACGCCCTGAGCTCAACCTCAGGCTGATCGCGGATCCCGCCGAGGCCCGGGTGCTGGCGCTGCCCCTGGAGCCTGGGGGCGATCCGATCGATCTGGAGCGGGTGGTAACGGCGCTCGTGGCCGTCGGGCTGGGGGATCGGATCCTGGAGCAAGGGCACTGGCAGGTGCTGGAGGACCTGGTGGCGGTGCCGTGGCGGCAGAACCCATGAACCTGATTGCCAGCCTGCGCAGCCCTGGCTATGTCGCCGTCGCCGAGGCGGCCCTGGCCTTCTTCGAGCGCCGCACCGACCTGCAACGACCCGGTGTGGCCTTCGGGCCCGATGCGGGGCCTGATCCGGAGCCCGCCAAGATCTCCACCGACATCTCCCTGGTGGCGATCGACCGCAGCGACCCGGAGGCCCATGGCCTGGCGCAGCTGATCCTGCGGGGGGTGAGCGCCGGCCTGGAGCGGTATCTGGAGGAGCGGCCCCTGCTGCGCCAGGTGTGCCCAGAGCAGAGCCTGTTCGTGCTGCCGATCTTCAATCTGCAGCGCTATGCTCCCGGCGAGGGCTTCAAGAGCTGGCACTGCGACTGGACCACCACCGAGGAGGCCACCGAACCGATCCGCCGCGTTCTGGCCTGGATCCTGTATCTGGACACCGTGCCCGAGGCCGGTACCGAGTTCCACTGGCAGGGCCACCACGAGGAGGCCGAGCAGGGCAAGCTCACCATCTTTCCGGCCGGGCCGTCCCACATCCACCGCGGCCGGGTGAGCCACGAGCACAGCAAAACGATCGCCACCGGCTGGATCAACGCCGGCAGCCAGCAGGATTACCTCCGGAGGCTGGTGGAGGGCTGAGCGTTGCGGAGTTCCGTTGGGGCGACTCGCGCCCCCGCAGCAGGGACACGACCGCTCCCACCAGGCCCAGGGCCGCTGCCAGCTGGAAGGCGTGGTGCTGGGCGGTCATGTAGTGGATCAACGGGGTGCCCGTCACCACGCTCCCGGGACGCCCGGCCAACACCTGGGCGCCGCCGGACCCCAGCCCGATCGACAGGATCGAGCCGGCCAGCGAGGCCCCGAGGGCCTGGCCGAAATTCCGGGAGGTGGAGAGGAAGCCGTTGCCCACGCTCAGGTTCTGGGCCGGCACCGGGTTGAGGGTGGCACTGTTGTTGGGAGGTTGAAACAGTCCGCCACCGGCGCCGAGCAGCAGCAGAGGGGGCACGATCTGAACCTCCGAGGCGCCGGCCTGAAGCCCTGAGAGCAACAACAGGGCGCCGCTGACGGCAAGAAGTCCCAGGGTGCTGAGGCTGCGAGCTCCGAATCTGCCGCCCAGGAAGGTGACGGAAAGGCTGGTGATCACCAGCATCACCGACAGCGGCACCAGCAGCAATCCGGCCCGCAGCGGGGTGAGACCGAGCACGAACTGGGCGTAGAGGGGAAGGAGGAAGTAGGCCGAGACAGCCGCCACGAAGTAAAAAGCGGCGGCGAATGAACCGCAGCTGAAGGCCCGCGAGCGCAGCAGGCTGAGGCGGAGCAGGGGCTGGGCCGTTCGACGCTCGACGGCCAGGAAGCCCACCAACAAGAGCAGGGCCGCGGCTGCCAGTGCCAGTCCAAGGGGCCACGGCCAGGCCCCTGAGAGGTGTTCGATCAGCAGGAAGGGCGCCGCCACCGTGGCACTCCAGAGCAGGGCACCGACCGCGTCGAAGGGGGGACCGCCGCCTGCGGCACTCGAGGGTTCCAGCACCAGGAGGCAAAGGTCCAGACCCGCCAGGCTGATGGCCAGGATGATCAGGAACAGGGACGGCCAGCCATACGTACCGATCACAAGGCCCCCCAGCACCAGCCCTGTGACCTGGGCCAGGGCCAGCACAGAGGCGTTCACTGCCATGGCGGTCCGCCGTTCCCGCAGGGGAAACACCGAGGTGATCTCCGCCATCACATTGGCCAGCACCAACCCACCGCCGATGCCCTGCAGCACGCGCCAGAACAGAAGCACCGGAAAGCTGGTGGCCAGGAAACACATCAACGAGCTGATGGCCAGCCCCCCCATTCCCACGGCCACGATGCGGCGGCGGCCCCAGAGATCAGCCATGCGCCCGGCTGGCAGCAGGGTGATCGTCACGCTGAGCATGTAGGCGACGATCACCCATTTCAGGGTGGACAGTCCGACACCGAACTGCCTGGCCATCGCCGGCAGGGCCAGGGTGACGATGAACCCGTCCATGTAGACGACGAAGTTTCCGAACTCAACGGCTACCAGCGCCCACCAGCGGTGGGAGGGGCCATGCAGGGAACGACGGAGGAGGCTGGGTTCAGGCTTCATCCGTGGATCCTGAGTCGCATTCCAATTCAACCGGTAAGGCCGAAGTCAGCCAAGCCTGGCCCTCGGCCCCGGTGTTGCCTGCCCTGCCGAACGGCAGCCTCGGCAAGCTCGATCAGGCGCGGTTCGATCGGCTTGGGCTGCACGCGCCACCACCACCGGCTGCGCTTCACCCAAGACCACCATCACACCGTGCTGGCCATTCCGTTCGTGCTGCCGATCTTCAACCTGCAGCGCTACGCCCCCGGCGAAGCCTTCCACGCCTGGCACTGCGACCGGACCACCCCCGAGGAGGCCACCGAACCGATCCGCCGCATGCTGGACTGGATTTTCTACTGCAACGACGTGCCCGACGGCGGCACCGAATTCCACTGGCAGGACCACCATGTGGAGGCCGTGAAAGGCACCCTGGCGATCTTCCCGGCGGGCATCTCCCACATCCACCGCGGGCGCGTCAGCCACGAGCACAGCAAAACCATCGCTACGGGTTGGATCAACGCCGGCAGGCGGGAGGATTACATCGCTCGGCTTGCGTCCAGCTGAGGGGCTGGGGGATAGGAAGGCATGGGTATGGGTGGGGGAGTGGTGTAACCCAACAGCCCCAGACCGCCTATCCACGCGTGGGCTGAACTGTGGGAATAAGATCAGCCTCTTGGATTGGGTGAATAGCGGATCCGCATAAGATCCCATCACGCATTCGCTTCAACGAACAGAACCGTTGCGCCGCAGCTGATTCAAAGACAAGAGGCAGGCAACTCTAAGGCGCTTATCCTGTCAAGGATCCACAGCCTTAGGCGGATACCGGACCCGCCAATTCAGCGTTAGTCGGAGATGAGTCAGGAGTCACGATGACAGAAATCGATCTTCGAAGCAATCAGGGGTTTGGTGGTATCCGAACCGAGGATCAATTGATCAGCATTGAGATTTACCGACTGCTAACGATTTTTGCCGGAAGTCCGAAGATCGCAGCTCTTCAGGAAAGCGCGGAGGGTGGTTGTGTCTATAGCTGGTCCGTTCGAAGCTTTGAGTATCCAGAGATTGGCAGGATCTTGGTAACTCTTGCAGCGATACTTCGGAACGGATGGGATTCCAATCCTAAACGTATTAGATCAGAGATGCCAACTTGGGACTCTCTCGAAAGTGTAGGACTATTGATCCCGAACTTGAAACGGCCTTCGGAATCTGAACCACTTAGCTTTCGCGAATCTCTGCGCAAGATACTTCATGCCAGTGCTATGAACTTGGATCGAAGTGAGGGCCCGTCAATCTACGACGGACATTTAAACCCACGCGTCCATCTCTACGGTGAGAAGCAGGCATATAACTGGAAGGCCACTCTAGAGATATACGACTGGGCAAAAATGGTTCATACTCTGTCCTGATCAAAATCCCGCCTAACATCGCCATTCACCTGAGCCGCCACCGCATGCGTCTGTGTCTGTGTCTTCCAATTTTTTCTTTGCGGCCAGGTGATGGCGAGCGTTAGCCGAATCTCTGTGAAGGGCGGCGGGCTGAGCGGAGGAACAGGATGCGCTCTAGCATGTGGGATATTGCTACAGTGGCTTCAGGTCCTAGCTAAACATGAATTTCACTTTGGAGTGCGAACAAGAAGTAGACGGTCGTTGGATTGCCGAGGTGCCGGAGCTACCTGGAGTCCTTGCATACGGGAGTTCCTCTGCTGATGCAATGTCAAAGGCTGAAGTACTTGCCCTTCGTGTTATCGCTGATCGGCTTGAGAATGGCGAGTCCGAGCCAGTCAGCATTCGATTTTCGCTTCCACTCTCTGCATGAGTAACTGGCCTTCAGCCAAAGCCAAGAAAGTTTTAGCAGCCTTACAGTCCATTGGATGGAGAGTTAAGCGTCAGTCAGGATCTCACAAGACGCTTGAACATGCAGACTATCCGGACTATGTCTTTGCGTTCCATGATGGCGAGGAGATTGGCCCCAGGATGTTGTCGCGAATCGCCAAGCACACCGGCCTCGAACCAGGTGATCTGTGATGCAGGCGGGAAATCGGCTAACAAGCCCATCCACCCGACCGTGCAAAGTCTCCTTGCTTGTCGTGAGATCGATGCGGCCAGGTGATAACAGCGTTGCCAGGGCTGAGGCAAAGGCCGATGGCGGCAGAGGTGGCTACAATGTGGGAACGCCTGTCTGAGGCCGCCATGGTTCGGGCGAAACTTGTCAAAATTGGGAACTCGCGGGGAATCCGCCTTGCGAAGCCGTTGCTTGAGGTTGCGGGGCTTGCTGATGAGGTCGAAATCGAGGCTGCGCCTGGCGTGCTGACTATCCGGCCCTTGGCACATCCAAGAGCAGGCTGGGCAGAAGCGGCAGCAGCATTCGATCCAGATGGTCTTCTCGATGGTAACTGTTCAGGGGGCGGGACGGCTCATTGCGAACATCAGCCCTGCTGAACCCTTGACGGTAGATCGATTCCCGGTTGCATCACAGGCAGAGACCGCCTGTGATGAGCGCACCTCCGGCCGGGA
>Ga0247833_1000093_pt1 | contig 144531 bp, 125 predicted proteins | sample LaCruzMarch2015__7_FD_187117 | JGI IMG/M metagenome (GOLD analysis project Ga0247833, IMG submission 187117) | Freshwater microbial communities from meromictic Lake La Cruz, Castile-La Mancha, Spain - LaCruzMarch2015_8m | ecosystem: Environmental > Aquatic > Freshwater > Lake | place: Spain...
TTGCCAAAACCGGTTGGACAACAGATGAGCTAATTACAGCAATAAAAGAAGTTAATCCACAAGGTACATTCGACTTGGTTTCATTACTAATTGGTGTTAACAACCAATATCGAGGAAATAGCATTTCTATTTATCAAGAAGAATTTGAAACACTGTTGCGTCAGGCAATTGATTTTGCTGGAGGAGCTGTAAAAAAGGTGCTTGTGGTTTCTATTCCAGATTGGGGAGTTACTCCTTTTGCTGAAGGTAGAGATAGAGAAAAAATAGCAAAAGAGATAGATGCTTTCAATGAAGTAAATAAAAAAGTAACAGAGTCTTTAGGAGCTACTTATGTGGAAATTACAGGAGATTCAAGGCTTGCAGCTAAGGATTTAAGCTTGATTGCTGAAGATGGCTTGCACCCTTCCTCAAAAATGTATAAACACTGGGCAACTGCAGTATTTAAATCAATTCATTAATTTAACACCGTATCAGCATCCATTAAGCCAATGGCTTGCATCATACTAGATACCTCTAACTTCTTTAAAAGGTTTCTTCTGTGCGTTTTTATCGTGTTCTCTGTAAGCTGAAGTTTTACTGCTATTTTTTTTGTTTTAACACCTTGCCTTGCAAGTTGAAGGATTTCAAATTCTCTTGGTGTTAACTTGCTAACTAGATCATCAATTCCATCTGGAAAAACATCTATCCTTCGAACATTGGTTTCCAAAACTCCCATCACTTTTAAAGGGTGTTGAGGGTCGAATAGTTCTATTAAATATCCCACTTCCATTGGAATTTCATTCTCTCCGTTGCTAAAATGTTTTGAAGTTTGCATAAACCAAGCATATTCACCCATCACTTTTTTCATCCTAAAGAAAAAACGAAAATGTACAGTTTCCTTTTCTTTGGGTTTCATCCGCATATATTCCATGAAAGCCTTTTGAGTAATATTTAAGCATTTAGGAAAGTCGTCTTTGTGCACTTTTTCCTGCATTATTTTAATTCCTTTTGCTTCAATTGTAATTCTGTCTTCATTCATTATCCTAACAAAATGGTCGTTCAAATAATCATAACCACCTTTTTCATAATTATAAACAAATGCAGCAATTTGTGTATCTGAAAGCATATTCAACCCTGGAGTCATTTGTTTAATAAGTGATTTAATATCTTTATTTATAGGTGCATGCTGTGTCGCTAGCAACCAAACTTTTAAACCTGTTCGGTTTTCTTTCTCTATGGGCATCCTTTTCTCGACTTATTGATTACGATTTTGTAAAATTAGTGTTTAATTTAAGTTTATTGCAAGTGTCAACTTATTTATTTTATTGGTTGATAAGTAATCATTTCTGTTTATATTTGTACCCTGTTTAGAATTATTCTAAATAGCAAAAAGTTGCCGATTAAATTGTTAATTAAAAAAAACGAACAATGATAAGTGTTTCAGATTCTGCTAAAGGAAAATTATTGAATTTAATGAAAGAAGGAAGTATTCAACAAGACAGCTATTTGAGAGTTGGTGTTGAAGGAGGAGGTTGCTCTGGTCTTTCTTATAAATTAGATTTTGATTCTACTATGAAAGAGGGTGACCAATTATTTGAAGATAAAGGGGTGAAGATACTGGTAGATAAGAAGAGTTTTTTATACCTGGTTGGTACAGAACTAGATTATTCAGGAGGCCTAAATGGCAAAGGATTCGCTTTTAACAACCCTAACGCTTCACGTACTTGCGGGTGCGGTGAAAGTTTTGCAGTTTAATTTTTATATCTAGAACATGGCAGCCCAAGGAAATGAACTATTAGAAGCCCATATAAATTCTGATTATAAATATGGCTTTACCACTAATATTGAAATGGATTCTGCCCCAAAAGGGCTGAATGAAGATATTGTTAGATTTATTTCTGCCAAAAAGAAAGAGCCGGAATGGATGCTTGAAACCCGTTTAAAGGCATATAGGCATTGGTTAACTTTAAAAGAACCAACTTGGGCACACATACATCACCCGGCAATTAATTTTCAAGATATTATTTATTATGCTGCACCAAAAAGGAAAATTGAACTTTCAAGTTTGGATGAAGTAGACCCAGAACTTCGTAAAACATTCGAAAAATTAGGTATATCATTAGAAGAACAAAAGCGCCTTACTGGAGTTGCCGTTGATGCAGTAATTGATTCTGTTTCAGTTAAAACCACCTTTAAAGAAAAACTATGGGAATTGGGTATTGTATTTTGCTCTTTCAGTGAAGCCGTTCAGGAACACCCTGAATTGATAAAAAAATATATGGGTTCTGTTGTACCTTATACCGATAACTACTACTCAGCGTTGAATGCAGCCGTTTTTTCTGATGGCTCTTTCTGCTACATTCCAAAAGGTGTGAGATGTCCAATGGAATTATCAACTTATTTCAGAATAAATGCATCTGGCACAGGTCAATTTGAGCGTACTTTAATTGTTGCTGATGATAATTCTTATGTAAGTTATTTGGAAGGTTGCACAGCTCCAATGAGAGATGAAAACCAGCTTCATGCTGCTGTTGTAGAGATTTTTGCGCACGAAAATGCGGAAGTTAAATACAGTACAGTGCAAAACTGGTATCCAGGAAACAAAGAAGGAAAAGGTGGTATCTATAATTTTGTAACAAAACGAGGTATTTGTGCTGGTAGAAAATCAAAAATTTCTTGGACACAAGTTGAAACAGGTTCTGCCATTACCTGGAAATATCCAAGTGTAATACTAAAGGGCGACGAATCTGTTGGCGAGTTTTATTCAGTTGCCGTTACTAATAACTACCAGCAAGCTGATACAGGAACTAAAATGATTCACATCGGCAAAAATACCAAAAGCACCATTATCTCTAAAGGGATTTCTGCTGGTTTTAGCCAAAATAGCTATCGTGGTTTAGTTAAGATTAATAAAAAAGCTCAAGGAGCGCGTAACTTTTCCCAATGCGACTCATTGTTAATGGGTGATAAATGTGGGGCTCATACATTTCCTTATATAGAAATAAATAATAAAACTGCTACAGTCGAGCATGAAGCTACAACTTCAAAAATTGGTGAAGACCAACTATTTTATTGCAAACAAAGAGGTATAGAAACTGAAAAAGCAATTGCATTAATCGTTAACGGATATTGCAAAGAAGTATTGAAACAATTGCCCATGGAATTTGCTGTAGAAGCACAAAAACTTCTTTCCGTAAGTTTGGAAGGTAGTGTAGGGTAAATAGTTTATTTGTCTGAATTTTAATTATAATTCTTTCGCTGAATTAAACCATTTTTGCGGAGCCCATTCAGTGCTCAGTGCTTAAAAAATATCACCTTATCTTAATATTGTTCCTTTTCCCAGCAATTTGCATGGGCCAAACAGTAAACAATGACCCCGAATCAGTTTCTTACAATTGGTATATTCATTCAAATTGGGACAGCCTGTTAATCAACAGAAGTTCTTTATTATCAAACGGAAACGATTACTATTACATGCGTTATCGTTTAGGCGAAGCTGCATATAGAACAGGAAAATACAGGCAAGCTGCAACAGATTTTGGAAGAGCATCTTCTTTGAACGGCAATGACTCATTTTCTACTAGCTTTTATGCACATAGCTTATTGCTGTCTGGCCGATTTTCTGAAGCTATTTTAGCTGGAAAATTACTTCGGAAACAGAAATCCACAAACGCAAGCTATTATAAAAGTTCTCAATTGAATAGTTTTTACACCGAGTTTGGAAAGAAATTCAGCACAGATAAATCTATTACAGGTGATTTGAGTTATTACCAATTAGCCGGTGGCGTTCAAATCCTACCGACTTCCAATTTATTTGTTGCATTTTCAAGTTTAAGCAATTCCAATTATTATAGCGATGTAGAACAAAAAATTTATTACGCAAAGCTGAAAATACAGTTGAAAAAAGCCTGGAGTCTCGAACCTTATTTCAATTACATTGATGCAAAAGTTGCTTATTATCCAACTACGGATTATCCTCTAAAGTATAATTATTACCTTCAAAATCAAGTAGTTGGACTTAATGTCTTAAAGTCATTTTCAAAATGGGATGTTAATTTTGGAAGCACATACAGTAATCTTTCTAATAATACTCAAATTCAGGCAAATGCAGGATTAGTCTATTATCCGAAAGCCAACAACACTTTGTTTGCGGCATTACAACTCATATATCACAATGAAAACGACGGTTCAAATTACAGTCAGAATTTATTACTAAGGCCATCTGCAGGTTTCAAAGTAGCATCAAAACTTTGGTTTACTAGCGAGTTTTATTATGGAAAAGCTTATAATTTTGTAGAAAACTCAGGATATTTGGTAAACAATGCTGTTGATTTAACTAAATGGAGATTGAATAGTGGTTTACAATATTACCCTAGTAAAAAGTTATCTTTCTTCCTTACCTATCAGCATGAATCAAGAACAGAACGCCTTTTAAGTTCTACATACTCACTCAATTGTATTTTTATTGGTGTGCGATTCAATCCCTGGAGTCGCTAGTTTCCAGTTTTTATAGCGCTTCCAAACAGTTTCTCCAACAACAGAAATCAGAATAATAACAGAACCAATGTAAAAACCGGTTCCCAAAAGTTCGTATTCTTTAAAAACTACAAAGGCTAAAATAATTCCGTAAACAGGCTCTAGGTTGATTGCTAAGTTTACTGTAAAGGGACTTAAAAACCTCAATGAACTCAAAGACAAGTTAAAAGCTACAACTGTACAAAAGAAACTTAATATAAAAAGGTACCACCAATCTTCATTTGTAGGAACAATACTACCAATAGGAAAAAATAAATTTATAAGAGGCAATAGCAATGTTAAAATAATAAATCCGCAGCCTATCTCATAATAAGAAAGTAATCTTGAATCATACTTGTGAATGATAGTTTTATTTAGAACGGTAAATAGTGCGCTAAAAAAAGATGAAACCAAACCGATTATAATTCCAACAACCTGTTCTTTTTGCTCTTTCGCCATAAGAAACACTCCTATAATTACAAGTAGAGAAAAGAAAATTTGCACAGACTCAAACTTCTGTCTTAAAATCAGTGGTTCTAAGAGAGCTGTAAAAAGGGCGATAGAAGATAAACATACCATGGCAATTGAAACACTTGCCAATTTTATTGAAGCGTAAAATAATACCCAATGCAGCGCTATAGAAATTGATATTGCTGCAATATGCATGATAGCTTTAATAGGTAACAATACCATTTTCCCCGACATTTTTACAAAAACGCCCATCATAATTGCGGTCATCCACATGCGGTACCAAACCAGCATTTCAGAATCTAAGCTTATCAAACGACCTAAAATACCTGTGAAGCCAAAAAGGAATACTGCAGTATGTAAGGCCCAGTATGATTTCTTAAGATGCGGCTCCAATTATGTAAGGAATGGATTATATTTCCTTTCGTGACCTATAGTAGTACAATCACCATGTCCACAATGAACAATTGTATTATCGGGAAGAGTAAACAATCTTTCTCGAATGGTATCCAATAACTTTAAGTGATTGCCTCCGGGAAGGTCTGTTCTGCCTATACTTTCTTTAAACAAAACGTCTCCTGCAATAATAAAATGATGTTTCTCTGAATAGAAACATACTTCTCCAGGAGAATGACCTGGAGTATAGATAATACTTAAATACTCTTCATCTAAATAAATTCTGTCTCCTTCGTTTAGGGTTGCTTGCGGTGCTGGTTGGTTTTCCGAGTTTATTCCCCAAAGCATACCATACTGTTCTACCGCATTCAAAATTGGAATTTCAAGTGGATGGATTTCAGGGACAAGTCCAAATTGCTGCTGTATAAATGGATTGCCAAGTACATGATCTATGTGACAATGGGTATTTACCAAGCGTGTTGGAATAAGCTCATTGGTTTGTATAAAGTTTAATAAAGTCTCTTTTTCAGATGAAGTATAGCAACCAGGGTCAATTACAAGGCATTTCTTATGCTCATTCCAGATTAACCAGGTATTTTCTTGAAATGGATTAAATGTAAAATGTTGTATTTGAAGCATCCTTTAAAAATGAGCTGCTAAATTACCTGTTTTTAGTATTTTTACCACGCGTGCGAGCAAGCCTTTTTATACTTCTTTTCTTTTTGCTTCCATTTTTGTCTCAAAGTCAATTTTACAATGGGTCTCAAATGGATTTTGGGAAAAATCGTGTTCAGTTTAAAGAACAAGACTGGCAATTTTACAGGTACGACAGGTTTGATATTTATTTTTATGCTGGCGGAAAAGAACTTGCACCTTCTGTTGGAAAAGCGGCTCAGTTTTATCTGCAGCAACTAGAACAGCTTTTTGACTACACGTTAGAGAATCGTCCTCAATTAATGATTTTCGACCGCTTATCAGAGTTGAAACAAAGCAATGTTGGTTTAGAAAACCCGGTTTTGGGAAATCTTGGAGGAGTGACCAAGCAAATTGGAAATAAGATTTTACTGTATCAGGAAAATGGAAACGTATCATTTATTAAGCAACTCAAAGAAGGTATTACAGCAGCTTTTGTAAACGAATTTATTTATGGAAGCAATTTTAGGGAAAGAGCTCGAAGCGCAGCATTGCTAAATATTCCTGATTGGTATTTAAAAGGACTCATCAATCATTTGAGTGAACCTTGGAATACAACAATAGATAATCTCACAAAAACTGGAATTCTGGAAGGTGATTATCTCAAGTTTAACAGGCTTCAAGAAAAGAATGCAATAAATGCAGGCCAATCAATTTGGTATTACATAGCTGAAACTTATGGTGAAAAGGTGATTCCAAACATTGTAGAAATGACTAGGATTACAAGAAGCGTAGACAATGGTTTTGAATATGTATTGGGTCTTAGTTTTAAAGCCCTCACACAAGAGTGGTTTAATTATTTCGATAAGAAGTATTACTACAACGACACTTTATTTAATAAAGCAAATGGAGAATTATTTACGAAGAATAAAGGAAAATCAATTTTAATTAGGCAGCTTAAACTTAATAAAGATGAAAGTTATTTGGCTTATGTTAAGAATGATTTTGGGAAAAATAAAATTTACCTTCAAAAAACAGGTCAAAAGAAAAGAAAAAAGGTAGCTAAAATCGGCCACAAACTACCTTCTATAAACGACTTAAGCTTTCCCCAATTAGCCTGGCATCCTAATGGGGAAATTCTAGTTTATACCGTGGAGTTCAAGAATAAATTGTACTTGAATTTTTATAATTTCAAGACAAAAGAAAGGCAACGTAAGTTTATTAACCTACTCATAAAAATTGTTGATTTAGATATTTCTCCAAATGGACAGAACATTGCTTTAACTGGAATAAAAGATGGCAAAGTTGATTTATATATTTTCAATAATGTGAGCAATACGCTTTCTCCTATTACAAATGATTTTTGGGATGAATCTGCTCCTAAATGGATGCCTGACGGTGAAAGTATCATTTTTACTTCTAACAGAACAAACGATACTATAAAAAACACTGCGGAATTTCCATTGTTTCAGCCTGAAATGCATGATATTTTTATCTATAAACCTTCGGAATCAGTAACTGTTTTGAAGAGATTAACGAATACTTCAGCTGCAAATGAAAAAGAAGTTTTACCAATCAGTAATAAAACTATTTTTTATTTATCTGACGAAAATGGAATTTATAACCGGTATTCGGCAAGATTCGATAGCGCAATTACCACTATTGATACGATAACACATTACAGGTATTTTATTGTTCCAAAACCTATTACTAATTACAAAAATCCAGTTATTGAACAAGCAGTTGACTCTATTGGAAATGCTTGGGAGATTAGAAAAGAAAAAAACAGAATTAATATTTATAAAGCTATTGGAGTGAAAGGTTTTGGGGAAAATGAGAAACTCCCTTTTACAAAATTCATATCACAGAAATCGATTGTTCCTTCGCCGATTTCATCTAAGGAGAAACAAAAAACCGAATCTCCAAAAGTGAGGAAAATAGTTGTTTTTGGAGAAGATAAAAAATCAGAAACCATAACAAAACAGCCCATTATGGTACCTGAAACTATGCAGCAGTTAAAACTCCCAAGACAAAGGGTTTATGAAACTGCATATTATTCAGATTACCTAATATCTCAAATAGACAGAGGTTTTTTGAATCAAACATATCAGCCTTATTCTTCTTCAGGATTTATTAATCCAACTATAAATGGATTGTTTAAATTAGGTCTCACAGACTTATTCGAAGACTATAAAATTACAGCAGGAGTAAGGCTCGCCGGAAACCTAACTGGAAATGAATATTTGCTGTCGTTTCAGAACCTTAAGAAAAGATTGGATAAAACAATTTTGTATCATAGGCAAGGTTTACAAAACAATGCTTTAAATGGTAGAAGAGTAATGTTACAAACCATTTCCGGCAAACTGACTTATCCTTTTAGCGAGGTAGCAAGAGTTAACGGCTCTCTTTCTTATAGAAATGACAGGACTGTTTTTGTTTCGAATGATTTAGCAAACCTAAATGAACCGAATCAATACAAACACTGGTTTATTGCGAAATCAGAGTACGTTTATGATAATACTTTTCCTTTTGCACTAAATATGTTAACTGGCACCAGGGCTAAATTTACCATTGAACATATTCGTCAGTTAAATGCAAAAAAGCAAAGTGTAACAATTATAGGAGGTGATATTAGATATTATCATAAAATTGCTCGTGAGTTAATTTTAGCTCAACGAATTGCCGGTGCAACTTCTTTAGGGCCAGGAAAGCTTTTATTTTATTTAGGTGGTGTTGATGGATGGTTTTCTCCTAAATATGACCCTTCTTTGCCAATTGATCAAAATCAAAATTATCTCTTTCAAACTATTGCAACGAATATGAGAGGGTTTTTCCAAAATGCAAGAAATGGAAGTAGCTTTGCGATTACAAATACAGAATTAAGATGGAGTATTATTCGAAATCTCTATAAATACCCGCTTAAATCTGATTTCCTAAATTCATTGCAAATAGTTGGCTTTACTGATGTTGGAACAGCATTTACGGGCTCTTCTCCTTGGAGTGATTCTAATACATTTAACCAAAAAGAAGTCAAAAGCGGCCCTATAACAGTAATCCTAAAGAATTTGAATGACCCAATTGTAGTTGGATATGGTATTGGCTTAAGAACACGTCTGCTAGGATATTTTATTAGAGCCGATTATGCTTGGGGTTTAATGGATGGAGTTAGACTAAAACCAGTATTTTACCTCTCATTAAATACAGATTTCTAAAAGTATACTAAATAAAAACAAACTAAATATGACAGCAATTCTTTTATTATTATTGATTGGTATTATTGCAGGATTTGCAAGCGGAATGGTTGGAATAGGGGGCGGAATAATTATAGTTCCGGCTTTGGTTTTTTTTCTCGGTCTTACCCAGCACCAAGCGCAAGGTGTTAGTATTGGAATGTTGCTCCTTCCAGTTGGCTTTCTTGCAGCTATCAACTATTATAAAGCGGGAAATCTCGATATAGTAAAAAGTCTTATTATCGGAGCTTCATTTATTGTAGGAGCATATGTAGGTTCCAAGGTATCTTTAAACATTGATGGAGCTTTGATGAAGAGGATTTTTGGAGTGATTATTTTTTTAATCTCATTAAAGCTCATTTTTGGAAAATGAACCTTACTAAAGAAGAATGGAAAAGTGCAATTCAGCATGCTGCTTCCAAGCATTTCGAAGCAATAAAGGCTATTAGAAGACATATCCATCAAAATCCAGAACTTTCGTTTGAAGAAGTAAAAACGAGCGATTTTATTAAAAGTCAACTTCTTAAACACGGGATTTCATTTTCTGAAAATTGGGTAAAGACAGGCATTCTTGCTGAAATTAAAGGAAAAAACAACCAAATTGTAGCATTAAGAGCCGATATGGATGCGCTTCCCATACAAGAAGAAAGTAATTGCTCATATGCTTCTGTAAATAAAGGTATTATGCACGCTTGTGGACATGATGTACATAGTGCTTCAATGCTAGGAGCTGCTATAATTTTACAAGAATTGAAAGATGCACTGCCCAATACAATTCAATTTGTTTTTCAACCAGGAGAAGAGAAATTACCAGGTGGAGCAAAATTGATGTTGGAAGCTGATATTTTTAAAGTGAAACCTCAAGCCATTTTAGCCCAACATGTTTATCCATCATTGCCTGCTGGTAAAGTTGGTTTCAAAGCAGGGCAATATATGGCCTCGACAGATGAAATTTACATTACCATTACTGGAAAAGGTGGGCACGGGGCAATGCCACATCAAGTTGTTGATCCTGTAATAATAGCAGCACAGGTTCTTATTGCATTGCAACAAGTGAGCAGCAGATTGGCTTCCCCATTAATACCTACAGTTCTTTCATTTGGAAAAGTAATTGCAAACGGAGCAACCAATGTAATTCCTGAGAAAGTCTTTTTAGAAGGGACCTTTAGAACTTTTGATGAAGATTGGAGGAAAAAAGCCCATGAACATATTGTTAAAATTTCAACTGATATAGCTCAAGCTTTTGGAGGTAAATGTTTAATAGAAATTAGAAAAGGTTATCCGGCTCTTTTTAATAACGAAGAACTTGCCAGCAACTGCCAAAAAGAAGCGGAATATTATTTAGGAAAAGAGAACGTTGTTACCTTAGAGCAAAGAATGACTGCAGAAGACTTTGCCTGGTTTGCTCAGGAAATGCCTGCTTGTTTTTATAGATTGGGCACTGCAGGCTTAAATGGTGAATTTACAAGTGGCGTTCATACCAATACTTTTGATATTGATGAAAGTGCTTTAGAAACTGGAATGGGTTTGATGGCTTGGCTCGCAGTAAGCAGAAGCTTATAATCCTAAAACAATATCTGCAAGGCCTTGTTCAGTTGTAAACGGAGCAACATGAATTTCAGAAATACCATATTCTCTTAAAGCTGAAGCAGTTGTTTCACCAATTGCAACTGCTTTTTTAATAGGCAATTTGCATTGATTTAAAAAGGATTTTACTGTTGATGGACTTGTAAAAACATGAATATCGGCAGTAATATTATTAGAAATATCTTTTTGAATGGTTTGATATACAGCAATGTCGTGCAAAACTGCTTGGTCACCTAGTTCTTGTTGAATACTTCGCATGCCGTTTTTTGCTCCTGGAAATAATACAGATGTTCCTTTACATACTGCCATAAAATCCTGGGTAGTATTTTTTGTATTCCTATCATTTCCAATAAAAGAAGGTGTAATGCCAAGTTCTTTTAATGCTTCAGCTGTAGATGAACCTATTGCTGCAAATTTTGAAATGCTTGAATAAGGAATTTCTTGTGAAAAGAAATAATGCACTGCAGTTTTGCTGCTAAAGAAAATCCAATCTGTAAAAGGAATGTGATTTACTTCAATTCCTTCAAAAGCAATTGGTGCTTCAGCAATTATGTTTATTCCCGTTCCTTCAAGTTGCTTGCTAAAAACTGCTTCTTCTTGTTTATCTCTGGATATATAAACTGTTTTATTTTGTTCTTTTAATAAGGCATTTAATACCTTATTTACAGATTCTTCCGCAGAGTTATCTTCTAAATAAACACGTTTAAATTTATTCTCCTCTGGCAGAAAGAGAGAAGCCCATACTTTGAATTTATCTTCTTCAAACAAACAGTAAACTCCTAATGGAAGTAAGCAACCACCATCCATTCTATTTAATACTTTTCTTTCTATAGCAATAGATTTTGCAACTGAAGCATCATTAATTTGCTGAATTACTTCATTCATTTCTTGGTCAGCTTCTCTTATTTGAAATGCTAAAACACCTTGCGCTGGTGCAGGAATAAATATAGTTGGAGGAACTACATTTCTATGAATATCTTCTAAATCAATGTTTAATCTGTTGAGCCCTGCAGATGCAAGCACTATTGCATCATACATTTTATCACGCAGTTTATTTATTCTTGTTGGCACATTTCCTCTTAAATCTTTGATGATTAAATCAGGCCGAATGTTCAACAATTGACTCTTTCTTCGTGCAGAAGAAGTGCCTACAATTGCGCCTTTCTTTAATCCTAAATTCTCATTTACATTTAAAGCTTCAGGTGAAATAAGAATAGATTCTGAACAATCTTCCCTGTAAGAAACTGCTGCTATTGTTAGCCCTTCGGGGAAAGTTGTCGGAAGGTCTTTGTGAGAATGTACCGCAAGATCAATTGTTCCATCCAACAAAGCTTCTTCAAGTTCTTTTGTAAAAAATCCTTTGCCTTCTATTTTATCAAAGGAAAGATGTTGAATCTGATCTCCTTTGGTTTTTATGATGAGTATTTCAACAGTGTACCCTAATTTTTCTAATTGAGTTTTTGTGAAATTTGCTTGCCAAAGTGCCAATTCGCTACCGCGCGAACCAAGTATTATTTTACGAAACATTCTGGTCTAAAAAAATTTCTTTAGCCATTTTCATGGGTACACTTATGTACTTTTTTTCAAGATAGGCAATCATTTTATTAAGCACTTCTTTGCCGTTATCGTCTAAAGTTTCTATTTCTTTTGCAAAAACATTCGAGACGGCATTTTCCCTAATCTCTTTTACTTTTAGCGGAACAGATTGCATTGCTTTTTCAATTGAACGCGCCCTATTCATCTCCTTATAAATGGTTATGTTCTTTTCGATTATCTCCTCGCATTTATCTATAGAAGATCTGCGTGAAGCCAAATTTTCTTCCGCTTGTTGCTGCAGAGATTCTACCAAAATAGCATTTACTTTATAGTTCTTATAAATTATCGGATCTATATCATAAGGAATGGCAAGGTCAATTGTTATTTTACTGCCATTATCGCCTTGAAGTAACTGTTCGTAAAGTTTCAAATCAACGATTGTATGTGCAGATGAGGTGCATGAAATCAACACATCAAAACCTTCGTTATAGCTGAATAAATCTTCAAAAGGCAAGGCTTTTCCATTTATAGATTGCGCCAATAAGGTCGCTTTCTCAAAAGTTCTGTTAAAAACCACAAAGTTCTTGTATTGGTGCTTTTTAAGATACTTACACAAATTGGTATTTGTTTGACCTGCTCCAATAATTAGAAAACGAGCTTCTTTTTTTACTTGTAAATCTTTAAGTTTTCTGTAAGCTAAAGATACAACAGAAACCGGATTGTGAGCAATGGTTGTTTTGGTATACACCTCTTTAGCTGTTGCAATAATATTTCTAGCAATCAATCTTAGTTTATCTCCAGATAAGCCAGCTTTTGCAGCATCTTCAAAAGCATTTCTAACTTGTGTTATAATTTCTCGTTCTCCAACAATAAAAGAATCTAACGAAGATGCAACTTTAAAAAGATGTTGAATTGATTTTTCTCCATCATAAACCTGCGCTTTTGTAGCATAATTATGAATTTCCTTAGTCGAAAACGTTGGATTTACAAGTTTTAATAATCTTTCTAAAAATTTAGCATCTATTTTTTTATGAAACACTAGAATAAATTCAACTCTATTGCAAGTGCTGAGGTAAACCAACTCTTCGATTTCTAATTCAGACTTTAGAAAAGTTAATGATGCATCTCGCTCATCTGGTGCAAGATGCAATTTTCCAACCTGTTCTAAAGTAAACTGGTTATGATTGAAAGCTATGGTGTGTGTAATATTCACTCTTTAAACTACCACAAAAGTAGTTTGTTGTCGCTCTTCTACTGTCATAAAATTGTCACAATGCTTGTCTTTTCTTTATTTCGAATCATTCCAAATAGCACATTGCATAAAGGGTATTTATTTTTCAAAAATATAACGAAATGTTCAAAAATACGATTGTTGGATTTAGAAAATTCATGCTCATTATAACCCTTAAGGGTTATTTTTATAACTCTTTTCTGAAATTGTTAATTGTAAGATATTTAATTAATATACACATTGTTAAATAGTTACAATTTACATTTTGAAAAAATAATCCATACAAGATTTTTATATGACAAAATTCACCTAAAAATCCATTTTGTATTTAAAAAATTTAATTAGCTTTGTTTAATAAAATCAAAATCCCTTAAAAAAATGAAAAAACAAGCAGAAAGATTAAGGTTGATTCGTGTTTCAAAAGGCATGAGTCAAGAAAATGTTTCAAAAGCACTGGATATCACAGTTGGTGCATATTCTAAAATCGAAAGAGGTGTTACAAAATTGAGTTTGAATAGATTAGCCGATTTGGCTAAAATATTCGACATTGAACTAAATGACTTCATTAGATACCTAAATGGAGAGTCTGATACATTAGACAAAAAACTTCAAATTCCAGGATCTGGAACGACTTCAAATTATTCATCAAGTAATTCCTCTGCAAATGACTCTGAAGTTGCTTTGCTTAGAAAAATCATCAATTTATACGATGAAAGCAAGGAATTAAATACTAAAGCAGTCATAAGAAATATTTTTGAAAATCACCATGTAAATCTTCCTTCTTTTGTTGAAGTATTAAAGGATGTTAGTTCATCTTACGCGACTAAAAAGTTGGACGGCAATCAAATTACAAACTTTAATAAGGGAATTGAAAGAATAGCTGAATTGTTAAGCTAACCTTTATTTTAATTTTTTTATACTACCAAAAGAAGGTTGTTGCATCTAATGTGGCAACCTTTTTTTATTAAAATGTAGAAATTTGCATAGGTTTGTCTCATGGTTCCTCCACTTTCCGTAGTAATAATTACTTTTAATGAAGAAAGAAACATTGAGCGCTGTATTTCATCTGTAAAAGATTGGGCAGACGAGATATTGGTTGTTGATTCTTTTTCAACAGACGCAACTAAATCGATTTGCATAAAGTACGGTGTAAATTTTGTGGAGCATATTTTCGAAGGGCATATTGAGCAAAAGAACTATGCACTCTCTCTGGCTAAAAATGATTGGGTTTTATCTCTCGATGCCGACGAAGCTCCTGATGAACAACTGGTTAAAGAAATTATTAAGACAGATAGAACTTCCGAAAATCTTGCTTATTCCATGAATAGGCTCACTAATTATTGTGGTAAATGGATAAGGCACGGTAGCTGGTATCCCGATAAAAAGATGAGGCTTTTCAATAAAAAAAATACGCAATGGGCAGGTATTAATCCACATGACAAAACAGAAACATCGGCCAATGTGAGCGTCAAACATCTCCAAGGAAACATTCTCCATTACTCTTATTATTCTATCGAACAGCACATGAAACAACTCGATAATTTTTCGAGTATTGCTGCAAATGCTTATTTCAATAAAAAAAAATCAGCTGGTTTTATAAATATTGTTGTCAATCCATTTTTTGCATTTTTTCGGGATTACTTTCTTAGAGCTGGATTTCTTGATGGATACGAAGGGTTTATTATTGCACGATTCACTGCTTATTACACCTTACAGAAATATGTTAAATTGAGACATTTAAAGAAAAGCGTTAATATGTAACCATTCATTTTTTACTTTTGTACGGCTATGATAGATGTAAATGAAAAAGCAGAACAGTTAAAAGTTCTTGAGCAAAATTTAAATATTTATAAGGAATCTATAAAAGAGGTAGCCCTTGAAATCTTAAATAATAAAATTTCAAAATACCCTGTATTTGTTGCATATACTGAGGATGTTACAATAGGAAAAATGATAATTGATAAGGAAGAACTTGCTTTAGAATATAGCATAAATGCTTCTCTCTTGGAGGAATTTGTAGCTAAAAATATTATTATAACTGATAAGTTAAACAATTTTAAGAAAACTTGGAAAGACCCCAAAAAATTCGCCTGTATTTTCGCAATTATCGATAAGAGCGCAAGTTTTATTTATATACCTTACGATGATGATGAAGAATGATAATTGGATTGCAGAACAGTTAACCGAGGCTGCCGAAAAACTTCAGATTTTTATTTCTGATGAGAAAAATCTAAATGCAATTCAAAAGGCAGGCGATATCATGGTGGAGAGTTTGAGAAATGGAGGAAAAATTATTGCTTGCGGAAATGGCGGCTCAATGTGCGATGCCATGCATTTTGCTGAAGAGCTCTCGGGAAGATTTAGAGAAGATCGCAATGCCATAGCTGCACTTTCCATTTCAGATCCTTCTCACATAACTTGTGTGGGAAATGACTTTGGTTTCGATTATATCTTCTCCCGTTACCTTGAAGCTGTGGGTAGAAAAGGTGATATTTTACTGGCAATTAGTACAAGCGGTAATTCTACTAATGTTATAAATGCAGCAGAATATGCTATTAAAAATGGAATGCAGGTTGTTGCCCTAACAGGAAAAAATGGTGGCGCCCTCGCCGATATTAATAATGTTGAGATTCGCGCTCCTTATTCAGAATATGCCGACAGAGTTCAAGAAATTCATATAAAAGTTATTCATACTTTGATTGGATATATAGAACAAAACTTATAATTTAGCACAGTTATTAAAGGTAAACTACACGTTAGTAGTTGCCGATGTTTATTAATTATAATTTATTTAGTCATGCTAGTTAAAGTATTTGGCAGTGCCGTGTATGGTATTTGCGCAACAACAATCACAGTAGAAGTTACTGTAGCCCAGGGAATTAAGTTTGTCTTAGTAGGACTTCCTGACAATGCAGTTAAAGAAAGTCAGCAGAGAATTGAGTCTGCATTAATTGAAAATGGATACAGAATTCCCGGGAAAAAGATTGTAATCAATATGGCTCCCGCTGATATTAGAAAGGAAGGAACCGCTTACGATTTAACGCTCGCAATAGGAATTCTCGCTGCCTCAGGACAAATTCCAGATGCTATGCTCAGTAATAGTATTATCATGGGCGAATTGTCATTAGATGGAGGAATTTTACCGATTAAAGGAGCATTACCCATTGCCATACAAGCAAGAACGGAGGGTTTTAAAAGAATTATTCTGCCTATAGAAAATGCAAGAGAAGCAGCTATAGTTGGAGACCTTGAAGTATTGGGAGCTGAAAATGTCTTACAAGTCATACAGTATTTATCTGGAGATGAAAATGCATTAGTGAAAATACTTATTGATGAGAATTCCGCATTTAATCCTGAGCAACAATACAATGAGGTAGATTTTTCAGATGTAAAAGGTCAAGAGAACATAAAAAGGGCCTTAGAAATTTCTGCTGCCGGTGGGCATAATGTAATCTTAATTGGCCCTCCGGGAGCAGGTAAAACAATGTTAGCCAAAAGATTACCTACAGTTCTTCCGCCATTTTCATTAGAAGAAGCTTTAGAAACAACAAAAATCCATTCTGTTGCAGGTAAAATGGGCAAATACAAAGCATTACTCAATCAGCGACCTTTTAGAGCTCCTCATCATACTATTTCAGATGTAGCTTTAGTTGGTGGCGGAGGTAATCCTCAACCAGGTGAAATTTCTTTGGCACATAATGGAGTTTTATTCTTGGATGAACTTCCCGAATTTAAACGAACGGTGCTAGAAGTTATGCGTCAGCCGCTGGAAGATAGAATCATTACTATTTCTCGTGCAAGATTTACCTTTGAATATCCAGCAAGTTTTATGTTGATTGCTTCCATGAATCCTTGCCCATGTGGTTATTATAACCATCCAGAAAAAGAATGCGTTTGTGGGCCAGGAGTGGTTCAAAAATATTTAAACAGGATTTCAGGACCACTGCTCGATAGAATTGACTTGCATATAGAAGTTACTCCAGTTCATTTTGATGAACTTACTGCTACAAGGCCATCAGAAAGAAGTGAAACAATAAGAGAAAGAGTCGTTCATGCACGAGAAATACAGAAGTCTAGGTTCTTGGAAGTAGATGGCGTGTATTGCAATGCCCAAATGAATTCAAGAATGCTTAGATCTTGGTGTAAAATTGATGCCTCCGGGAATCAATTATTAAAAACTGCAATGGAGCGCCTTAACTTATCAGCTCGTGCTTATGATAGAATTTTAAAAGTTGCCCGAACTATTGCTGATTTAGAAAATAGCAAAAACATAGAAATTCCTCATTTAGCAGAAGCTATTCAACTAAGGAGTTTAGACAGAGAAAATTGGGCTGGATAAATAAAATGCTACAAATTTATTAAAGCAAAGATTTCTGCCTCTTTATCTTTTGGACATGCAAAATAGTTCCATTCATTATTCATTCTTCCTGTTAAATTTTCTACTTTATTAATGGTTGGAGGATGTGTTTTTCCATTCAGATGAAAAAATACATAATCATGTTTAATTAAAAAAGATTGCAATTCATCTGCAATATCCTGAAAAATGCATTCGAAAATTAACATTGGTTTTAATGTAACAATTGTGTTGGTCATTCCCTCAAACACCTCTCTCTCATGGAGTTCTACGTCAATTTTAATAAGATCTAATGACAATAGAGGATTCTTAAGTAAGTAACTATCCAACGTTTCAACATGAACATTGTAAGGGGTTACTTCATTTGTCATAGTAGAGTTCACCTCTTGCATTCTATGTGAAAGAGATGCAGATGTTTGGTGTGGATGAATAGAATCATAGAAAGTAAGCTCTCCAATTTTATTTGATAATGCTATTTTTTCGCACTTAATATCAGAATTGTTAGCTACAACATTATTACATAACTCAGAAAATGTTCCCCTTGAAGGTTCGAAAGCTATTACAAAACATTCAGGACGAATGGCTTTCGTAAGCAGTGAGTAAATACCGATATTCGCGCCAATATCTATAACATTATTTAATAGTGGCGCTATTTTATTCCAAATCCAGATAGTTTCTGGTTCAATAGCTTCCGAAATCCCTTTCCAAAACAATGAGTTGTCTTGCGGACCTCCTGTTCCTATTATATTAAAATTATTTATACTCGTCTTAACTGAAAAAATCCCAAAGACTTTTAGGTCTCTGTAAAATTTATTGTTCGGAAGCCTACTGTCTCTAATGATACTAAAAAATGGTAGTTTTATGCTTTTGGGAATGGCGTTTAGTCCGAGTATTAAAAATTTGTAAATAGAACTCTTAATTTTAGTTATCATATTTTATTTTTTAAATCCAATAATAGTATTTAAGTAGAGTTAATATTTATTTATAGTGTATTTTCCTATACTTCAATCTAAAACTATCTTACTAAGGTGGTATATCCCGAAAAAGAATGGTCAACACCCAAATAGCTTCTTCCTATTAATTTCCAGATATAAACATCTTGAGTTCCTTCAATTCCATCCCAACCTTCACCCGGTTTATTGCTCTCGAAAATCAATTGTCCCCATTTGTTATACAAAGTGAAATTATACTGAGAAGGTTCAAAGCCTGTAGTTATAGGAATAAAAATTTCATTAATGCCATCTTCATTAGGTGTAAATCCTGTAGGTACATACACTGCAAGGTCCTCGTAAACATATATGGAATCTCTACGAAAGTCCGAACACCCTTCTACAGTAACTGCACTATAGGTTAATGGATAAACTCCAGGTTGTGTAAAAGTAAAAATTGCCGTATCTTCTAATGAAGTTCCAATATTTTCTAAATTCCAAGTTTGGCTTTGAACATTCGGTGTTTGACTAATTAAAGAAACAGTGGAATTAGTTAGCGTTGTAAATTTTGGGAAAATAGAATACGATATTTCTGCAGGCGATAAAATTGTAATGTAATCTTTCAGACTTATACTTCCTTTGCAGCCAATTTGGTCTATTAAAGTTAAAGTTATATCATAAGTTCCTTCACTTTTATAAACATGTGAGGGTTGACCAAAAATTTCTGTTGCCCCATCACCAAAGGTCCACTTATAAGCAAAAGGTGGCGTACCTGCTGTTGTTGAACTAAAATCAATTAATGAAGGCAAACAATCTACGGTTGAGCTAGCTGTAATTGTTGGTATTGGAATGGAATTTACCTGAACAAGAATTGATGCTTGAGGGTTAAGCGAAGGGCAGCCCGAAGTAAGATTCACAGAATAATTACCACTCTCAAAAACTTTAATAGATTGTGTTGTTTGTCCTGTGCTCCAAGAATAAGTGTCGGCAAGTGAGCAAGTTAATGTAACACTGTCGCCTTCACAAAATTGTGTTGGTCCATTTGCAGATATTGCAGCAGATGTTCCCGAAGGTTGCACTTGAATAAAAATGGTATTTGAATTTCCTGAAACACAGCCATCAGCAGAAGTGTAGGTTGCACTGTAGGGGCCACTTGACCCAGCATCAATTTGAGAACCTGCTAATCCATTACTCCAATTAATACCAGTTCCGGGATTAGCTTGAATATTAACAGTATTGCCATCACAAAAAGTTGTTGGACCGTTTACTGTTAATACAGGAGGAGCAGGTGTAGGAAAAACTACTACAGATGTAGTAGCTGAAACTGGCGATGTACAACCATTTAAATCGGTTATTACAACTGAAAAAATACCGGATTGATTTACTGTAATAGTCTGAGAAGTAGCACCATTACTCCATAAATAGGAAGCTGTTGTAGCAGTAGATAAAACAACATTATTCCCTTGACAGAAACTAGAAGGTCCATTTGTTGAAATTACTGGTGTCAATGGATTTGGAAAAACGGTAACAGTAGCTGTTGCATTATTATTAGAAATACAGCCATTTTCGTCTGTAACTATTAAATTGTAATTGGTTGAATTAGCAGGATTTGCAAAAGGATTGGAAATGCTGGCATTGCTCAAACCAAGTGTTGGCATCCAGCTATAAGTAATACCGCCAGATCCAGTAAGTTGAACTCCTGCTCCAGCGCAATTAGAACCACTGTTGCCTGCGTTAGCAACTGGTAATGCCCAAACTGTTACATTAATTGGTAAAGATGGATTAGAAACACATCCATTAGCATCAGTATAAGTTGCTGTATATGCACCTGTTGTATTAACAATTAATTGATTGCTAGTGGCTCCTGTACTCCATGTGTTTCCGCTTGATTGATTAGAAGATAAAGTAACATTTCCCCCTGCACAAAAACTTATTGGCCCTCCGGAATTTAAAATTGGTGCTGTAGGAGGAGCAGTAACTGTAACAGCGAAAGGTGTAGAAGTTGGCGCCGTGCATCCATTCGCATCAGTAACTGTAACAGAATAATTACCGGAAGAATTAACAGTAATGGTTTGCGTTGTTGCTCCATTTGACCATAAATAACTTGCAGATGGACTAGAACTCAATACAACAGAATTTCCCTGACAAAAAGTTGTTGGACCATTGGCTGTGATTGTAGCAGCCGGTGGTTGCTGAAAAACTGTAACTGTTATTGGATTTGATGGAAGTGATGTACATCCATTATTAACAGTTAAAGTGTAATTTGTTGTAACTAAAGGAGTAGCTATAGGATTCGCAATATTAGCATTATTTAAGCTAGTTGCGGGCGACCAGGTGTAAGTGTTTCCACCTGAACCATTCAATTGTAAACCTGTGCCTGAGCAATTGGCACCACCCGTTCCTGCGTTCGCAATAGGAAGTGGATTTACAGTAACGAGCACCTGATCTGTTGCGGTGCAACCCAAATTACTAGTGCCAGTAACGGTGTAGGTTTGTGATGATGACGATGAAACAACTGGATTGGCAATATTCGGATTACTTAAACCTGATGCAGGAGACCATACATAACTTGCTGCTCCTGAAGCAGATAAGATGCCGTTTAGTCCAACACAATAGCTAACATCATTACCAGCACTTACGGCAGGAGTTGGGTGTAGACCAATATTAATTGTGGCCGATGCTGGGCAAGCTGCAGAGGTTGGAGCCGAAACAACAGTGTAACTTGTTGGACCTGCCGGAGTTGCCACAACACTTGTCCCTGTAGTTGCTGATAGTGTTGCTGCCGGAGACCAGGTATAACCAGAACCGCCCGAAACGTTCAGTGTTGTGCTGCTTCCAGGACAAACATTGGCTGCTGTTGCTGTAAGGTTTAATAATGCAGTGGGCAATAATGTTACTGCCGCAGTAGCAGTAACGCTGCAATTCGCTGCATTATTTGCAACTACAGTAAATGTAGTGTTCACGCTGATGGTTCCTGTTGCTGTAGCGCCATTATTGGCTGTAATATTTGCTGCTGGTGTCCAAACATAAGTTAGTGCAGCAGCAGAATTCGTTGTTGTAGTAAGTGTGATGGGTGCTCCTGCACAAGCCTGTGTTGGATTTGCCGTAAGACCTAAAGTAAATGCAGGAGCAACTGTTACAACAACAGGAATTCTGGGAGTGGTACAAGTTCCAACGGTTGTTTGCACATAGTATGTAGTTGTTGCATTTAAGATAGGCGTGTTATAAAAATTACCTATTCCAATTAATGCGCCGCCCGTTGGCATTGTGTACCATCTAACAGTTCCGGCTCCAACAGCATTTAACGAAGCGCTTTGTCCTGCGCAAATTGTTACTCCATTTGCAACTAAATTCCCAGTTGGGGCAACAACAGTTACTGGGTAATCTTCTACTTCTCCATACTTTGCAAAAATAGGACTGTTTGGTTCTATTCCACAAGGTGTTGTTGGTGCTGTGAGATAAGTACACCTTACCCTCATCCTTGTATTTCCTAATAATGCAGAAGCGGGAACATTTACAGTACCTGTTACTGTAGCGTTGCTACCAATTGCCCCTCCAGAATTATATGAATATTCTCCAGCATCATTAAAATCTAAATCTTGATTCCAATCAATCCAAATTCCAAAACCCTGAGAAAAAATTGCACAAGATAAAGTGGCGCTGAAATTACAACCTTGTGCAACAGTTAAATTCATTGATGGATGAAATGTGTAATTTTCAGGAAAAACACCATTACATCCTGAGTTTAGATTACTAATATTAGCTACAGCACCAGTCGTTGAAAAGCTATTTATATAATCGTCTATAGTAAAGCCAACAGAACAGTTATCACTATATGCCGGTGCACAATATTGACTTAATACCGCGTGCTGATTTATTAGAAATAATAAAAAAGTAGCTATTAGTATTCTTGAATTTTTGTTACAAATATTAATACTTGAAATTCGCACGTCTCAAATGTACGGATTTCAAGTTTTAAAACAAAGTACTGCTCTAAATATTGCTTGTAAAGCTTGTTAAATTAGCAAGTTATAAAGTCCCTCTTCTTTCCTGTTCTCTTTCTATGGCTTCAAATAAGGCTTTAAAATTTCCTTTACCAAAAGATTTCGCTCCTCTGCGCTGAATAATTTCAAAAAACAAAGTAGGTCTATCTTCCACAGGTTTTGTAAAAAGTTGCAATAAATAACCTTCATCGTCACGGTCTACTAAAATATTTAAACGTTTTATATCTTCAATATCTTCTTGTATTGCACCAACACGATCCAACAAATCATCATAATAAGTTGCGGGAACCTCCAAAAACTCAATACCTCGGTTTCTTAATTCTGCAACAGTTTCTAAAATATTATCTGTAGCTATTGCCATGTGTTGAACACCCGGCCCATGATAAAAATCGAGGTATTCCTCAATTTGCGATCTTTTTTTACCTTCAGCCGGCTCATTTATTGGGAATTTTACAAAGCCATTTCCATTAGAAACAACTTTAGACATTAGTGCTGAATACTCTGTTGAAATATCCTGGTCGTCAAAAGAAATAATTAGTTTAAAGCCCATTACCTCTTCATAAAATTTTACCCAAGTATTCATTTCTCCCCAACCAACATTGCCTACGCAATGGTCTACATGCAGCAGCCCAACTGAACTGGTTTTTACTTTAGATTCAGCGGCTTTATAACCAGGTAAAAATGCTCCTTTATAATTTTTTCTTTCAACAAAAGTATGAATGGTATCTCCGTAGGTATGGATAGATGCTGTTTTTACTTCTCCGAATTCATCAGAAGTAATTTCTAATGGAAGGGCCAATTTAGCACCTCTGCTTACAGTTTCTTTCAAAGATTTTTCAGCATCTTCCACCCAAAGGGCCAATACTTTCACTCCATCGCCATGTAAACGAACATGATCAGAAATTACACTGTCAGGAATTAATGAAGTGGTTAGTACAATGCGAATTTTACCTTGTTGTAAAACATAAGATGCCCTTTCTTTTACGCCTGTTTCTGGTCCTGCATAAGCTACCAAACTATAGCCCCACGCAGATTGATAGTAATAAGCAGCTTGTTTGGCATTGCCTACATAAAATTCTACATAATCGGTTCCCAAAAGGGGTAAAAAATCTTCTGTTGTGGCCGTAGTTGGCGCTGTAAATTGTGCGGTGGTTTCCATTTTAGTGTTTTGAAAAGGGTTGAATGGGTAATTTATTCCTGCCATGATTTCCAATATTTGCCATCATCAATTTTCATGGCAGCTTTAGTCACCATTAATGGCTTAAAAGTATCAATCATAACGGCAAGTTCTTGTGTGTCTTTTTTGCCAATGCTGCGTTCGTAGGCTCCTGGGTGCGGTCCATGTGGAATGCCTCCCGGATGCAACGTAAATTGTCCTGCCGAAATATCATTTCTGCTCATAAAGTCTCCATCTACATAGTACAACACTTCATCAGAATCAATATTACTGTGGTTGTAAGGCGCTGGTATTGAAAGTGGATGGTAATCGTATAACCTTGGACAAAACGAACATACCACAAATGCTGGAGTTTCAAATGTTTGGTGCACAGGCGGCGGCTGGTGTATGCGTCCTGTTATTGGTTCAAAATCGTGAATAGAAAATGCGTAAGGGTAATTGTACCCGTCCCAACCAACCACATCAAATGGATGCGTGGAATAAACATACTGATGCAACATTCCTTGTTTTTTAACTTTTAACAGAAAACTTCCTTTTTCATCGTGTGTTTCTAAGTTCGAAGGTCTGCGAATATCTCGCTCGCAATAAGGTGAATGTTCTAACAATTGCCCAAACCAATTCCTATATCTTTTTGGTGTGTAAATCGGGTGAAACGATTCTAAAAATAACAATCTATTATCTGTAGTATCAAACTGTATCTGGTAAATAATGCCCCTTGGAATAATCAAATAATCTCCATACGAAAAAGTAATATTTCCCAATAAGGTTCTGAGTGTTCCACTGCCTCTGTGCACAAATATCATTTCATCGGCATCCGCGTTTTTGTAAAAATACTCGGTAAGCGATTGCTGAGGTGCGGCTACGCCAAATTGTAAATCACTATTTACAAAAAGTGCTGTACGGCTATCCAAAAAATCTGCTGCAGGCGGCACATCAAAACCAACTAAACGCAAAGATTTCATGTTCTTCTCAATGGCAATTTCAGGTCTTACATCAATAGAAAGTAAAATATCCTGTACCATCGTTGGTCGGTTAATCTGATACAATAAACTCGACATCCCATCAAAACCAACCGTTCCAAAAAGTTGTTCATAGTACAATTCGCCATTGGGTTTGCGCATTTGTGTATGTCTTTTGGGAGGTATTATTCCGAGTTGATGGTAAAATGGCATATTTAATTTTGAAATTTTCGGTAAAATTAAGAATTAATCAATAGGTAAAGCTTGATTTTTATCATGTAGCGGAAGAGCCGCGATGCATCGCGGCTCTAGATTATGGCGCAACCCTAAAGGGTCGTGTCTTCGGCTATAGTTGCCTCCTTCGTCAGCAAGCTATTTGCCTCAGCCACTTGCGCAGGCAATTAGGAAAAAAGATGCATTATACTCTACTGATTAGCATACAGTTGAGATGAGCTTTTGTTACAATAATGTCACCCTTTCAGGGTTGGCTTTAAGAAAAGGTAATGTGTTAAGTCCTTTAGTATTGCTTAAAGTAAAGTGGAGCTTCTGTTATAACCATGTCACCCCTTCGGGGTTGGCAAAAAGGTAAAAAAAACAGATTTCTTATACTTAAAATCCTCAAGTTATAACGAAAAGTTCAAACCTAATAGGAAACCCTATTGTTCATTCTTCATTATTAACTATTCATTACATGTCATCTTCCTCCTACTACCAAACGACTTACTGCTCTAAAACTCGCATTACTTACTATTACTTCGTAGTTTCCTTTGGTAAGGTTGTTTACATTGAGTTCTAGTAAGGTGTCTGGGGTAATTCTGTTGTAAGGTGTTTGTTGTACAATTTTACCTGTAATGTCTACTACGAATAAGGTGGCGTTTTCGAGGTCTTTTTCGGAATTTAATTTAAGGAATGCCTGCATGCTTGCAGGATTCGGGAAAATGTTGAAAGTGCTTAGGTCTTTGGCTGGTGTTTCATTAATGCCAGTAACGGTAATTACATGCACTAACATGGTGGCGGTATCGGAGCAGTTACCTCGGTTGGCTGTTAATACTACTGGATAAGTTCCTGGTGTTTCAAACTGATGGGTAACTTGCGTTTCTCCAGATGCCATCATGTTGTCGCCGAAGTTCCAAAAAAGTTGCTCGGCATTAGCGGTGGTGCTGGTAAATGTAATTTCTGAATTGGGGGTAATCTCATCGGATTTATCGACCGCAAAAGATGCGATAATTTGGTTGCTCTGTGCAACCGTGGCCCATTCTTCTACTTCTAAATTTTGTCCGGTAAGGGTAAAATGTATGCGGTATTCGTCTGCTTTTAAATGGTTTATGTTCCAGTTTCCGGTAAAGGCAGTTCTCGAATCCACTAAACTGTCGTTGCTGTTAAATACTTGCACGTCCCAGTTTGTTGCGGTATTGTTGGTTAAGGTAATTCTGCCATCTCCTCCTGTGCAACCTTCTTGAAACGCAGTTACATTTACGCCTGGCCTTACTTGCAAATAGAAACGACCAATAGTAGTTCCTGTTGGTAATGTTGCAGTATAAGTAGCTTGTTGCCTTAAATTTTGAAGTGTGCCTGTTTGTCGGTCTTGCAAGAAAACCATGGCAGTAGCTGGCAAATGTATGGCTTCTGACATGCGGAGCAAATAACTTCCTGCAGAAGGAACAGAAATTCCCAAAGGAATACTATCTGGTTGTACTAACTTGTTACGTCCTTGAATTCCTAAGCGCACCGAATCTTTGAGACTAAACCAATACCCATTGCTGGCTGTAGGTTTTAACTTTTCGGCATCTTTGCCATCTATTGCATTGGTATTGTTGCATTGTTGTGAAAAATAAACCAACGTTTCATCTGCTTGTTGCCCATTCATCAAACTCATTCTAATAAATGGAACCGTTTCAGGCAGCATTACAGATTTGGTATTTAATATTTCGACACGTTGAGAATTGTTGAGCCTTAGCGTATCTGCTGAAAATGCACGAACAAAAAAACCTTCTTGTGCACTAACATATCTTGTTGCACCATTAATTCCTATACCTTCTTCAGAACCAATTGGTAACCAAGTAGCAAATTGGTTGTCGAATCTGTTTCCGCTGGCCATTTTGCTCATGGCTCGGCTAATATTCAAAGAAGCATTTGCTGCAATCTTGTTCCAGTCTATTGGCGACGGATATGGGTTTCCAACTAAGTTCCAACCTTTGTTGGCGCCGCTGGAATTTGTAACTGATAATGGAGTTTGTTGATTGCCTGAGTTTACAATTCCTTTGGTAGAAACAGTGCTTCCGCCTTGCACCACAGCCATATAGCCGCGCATTTGTGCCAATAAACTTTGTGTATTGGTAAAGCCTAGCCAACCATCAGAAAAATTGTTTTGATTGCTACTTTCTTGATACTTAAATACGGACGTATTTGGATTACTGTTCAGCGGAGCGCCATCAGGACCAAGAATCGGAAAGTCATCTGCAAAATCAGACAAAAACAATTGCTGGTACGCTGCGCTCAATAACACATTTTGATTTCCTGTGCCATGGATGTAGCGTTCTATTTCTACATTTCCAATAATTTGTCCTGTACCCTGTCCTGAAATAAGCGCTGTAGCCGAGCTGTCTGATTTCAAGTTCAAGCTGTCGTTGGTTTGCAACGTACCCGCATTTAATTTTAATATTCCTGCTAAGTTAACCTTGCCTTGTATGAATCGCTGTCCTGCACCATTAATTTGCAGATTATTGTAATTCCCTTTTACCAAGGTTTGTTGATTAGCGCTGGTATAGGCAACACTTCCTGCAAATGTTGGTACTCCAAAACCATTTAAAACGGTTTGATTGCTATTTGATGAATGCGTAATATTTAAATTGTCTCTCGCACCCATTTCGAAATTTCCATTTCCCGAAAGCCTTGTTATGGTGTGATTAATTTCTAGTTCTGTTCCAGGTAAGCTATCAATTCCCAGTTTAAAGTTACCAGTTACAGTAATGTTTCTCGCAGTAAGTGCCCTTCCTCCAGGTTCTCCAGGATTGTAAAAAAGAAGATTTTTACAACTAAAGTCTTGGTCAGAACCCAATTGAACTGTGTAGTTTTTGTTGGTTCTTACCCAAAGGTTGTTATATGTAACAGATGGTACAAGTTGATTTACTTCGGTAGACCAAACTTCTCCATTTCCAAAAAAGGTAGTTCCGTTGTTTTCTATGAATGTAGAATCATTCAATTGCACTACAGAGGCGTCTCCTTCTATCACCAATACTCCTGTTCCTTGGTCAATAGTTCCTTGCTGCTGAATAGAGAACACATCTAAAACTTTATTTTCTAAGGAAAGAGATGAACCTCCATTTATCCAAAGGTTACGAATAACCATATCGTTACTCAACCTGTAATTAGAATTAGAAGTTACGAAAAGGTCTGTACCAATGTAGTGACCAGAGCCACCAATTTCTTTGTTGTTTCCCCCGCTTAAAGTGAGGTATGAATTGGTATTGTTACTAATTACACCATTATTGATGAGGTCACCAAAGCAAGAAAAGTAAGAAGTATAGGTTTCTTTTAATGTTAATGCTGCTCCATCTGCAATTTGTAGATTTTTACATTCAATTGGTAGATTTCCAATCAATTCAGGATAATGGCTTTTTCCAGAGGGAAGCGTCACATCGTTGCAACGCATTGGAATAACATTACCCGACCAGTTTGCAGGATTGTTCCAGTTTTCGTTTGTTCCAACCCATGTTAATGCTGCGGGTGCGGAAGGAAAGAAAGTAAATCGTGCATTATCTGCCGGTATAGTAACAGGTGAGGACGATTTAATAATTGCAGTGGCACTTCCTGCGCCTAACATAGAACTTGCCCATGCATTTGCACCTGCAGGAATGTTTCTGGAATGCACATCGTTACGCGTTGCTCCTCTTAAGCCAACTTGAAAAAGCTGGTTGTAGCCTTGCCAGCAGTAATTTGCTGTATTGTAGGCAAATGATATTTTGTTTCCGTTTTCCTGTAAAATAATTTGAAAGTCGAAGCGGTTTCTATTTTCACCACAATAGCCTGTTCCCTCTGCTTCATCTAATGCTTTAAAATTTTTCCATTCTATGGTGAATGTTCTGTTAGGAGCAATGCCATCAAGTTTTGTGCGAATGGTTGCCAATCCTGCCGACCAGCGGCCTTCGAGGTCGGCATTTAGTGCAGAAACGATTCCATCAATTGGAGCATCGCTTGCTAAAACATTGGTGAACGGAATTACTAAACCTGCTGCTTTAACAGGGCCAGTTGCCCCAAACCATATCCATCCATTTGTGGCTACACCTATTGTAGAATAAGTATTACCATTAAATTGAAAAGGAAAACCAATTGGTTGATTAGGAAAAATATCCTCATCTGTAGGAGAAATATCTGATGGGTCTGAAGGTTGATCTGCACCACTTGCCAGAATTAAGCTGGAATTTCCTTCAGGCAAGTGCGTGTAATTTGTATTTGAAGAATAGGTAAAGCCATACCCACAAGCAACTTGAGCCCGAATGGTCGGAGAGAAAATTATAAATAAAACTACAATTGAGGAGTAAAGTAATTTCACAGATGCACAAAACAATTTTTAAGTTGTGCTGTTTTACTCTTTTTTATGAAGTATGTTACAGAAGTATAAAGAAAAAGGGACCTGAGCCCCTTTTCCTTTTAACAAACCACCATTTGAATTCCGATAATCTACCAAAAACAGAATCATCTGGTAAGTAGTTATGTTAAACATAACAGTACAAAAGTAGAATAAATATTTAATTTAATTTATGGATTGTTGAAACTTAATTATAAGATAGATAAATTTACTCTGTCTTAATCAATTTAACCGAACTGCTTTTATTTCCGCGATTTAGTTGAAGGAAATAAATACCTTTTTCTAATAAATCACCATCAATTATGAAATTTGTATCAGATAAAAGGTTTAGACTTTTTGTCAAAATAAATCTTCCTGCCATATCATACAATCTTATGATAACTGCTTCTTGGTTCATTTTCTGGATGTTTACATTAAAGTTATTTGAAGAAGGATTAGGATAAACAGCAATTCCGAGTTCTTGTTGCAAATCTTCGAAACCAACTTGAGCAACTATAATAAGTTTAGTTACCGAATCTGTATCGCATGGATTGCTCACATAAAGCTTAATGTAATATGGGCCACTATCGGGAAATGTAAAAGTCGGGTTTTGAATTGGTGAAACTCCTAAAGAATCAAATCTCCAGTCGAAGTTTAATCCATTTTGTGAAGTATTATCAAATTGAATGGTATAACCACCTGGAGTTTGAACATAAGTAAAATTAGGTACAGGAAATTGTGATTCAATAACTTCCACTAATGCGGATTGACCAGGGCAGCCATTAACGTCAATAGCACTTTCTACATTGTAATAACCTGTTTGTGTAACAGTTATAGATTGGCCAGTAGCTCCATTGCTCCATAAATAATTTGTAAAACCTGTGCCTGCTGTAATTGTTGCGGGCTCTCCATCGCAAATGGCTGCTATGCTCGGGCTTACAGGAACGGGAACTCCTGTGCCTGTGACAGCTTGTATAGGTCCGAAAGTTACTTCACATCCATCGGCATCTAGGGCTGTTAGTTGAATACTCCCAGGGCCAGTTACAGTAATAGGATTACCAGTTAAAGTTGCAGTTGGGCCCGACCATGTATAAGTGGTAAAACCTGCACTTGCCGTAAGTTGTGCATTGGCCCCGCAAATGGTCAGAGGACTTGGAGGAGTTACATCTAGAGTGGGAGGCGTTGTTTGAATAAAAGTTAAAGGGTCAGATTCTGCAGGGCAACCACTAATATCGTTTCCGGTTACTGTTATTGTTCCCGGTGTGGAAACAACTATGGCTGATGTTCCTGATTGGCCATTTGACCAAGTTAAACCTGTAAATGTACCTATTGTCGAAACAGTGACTGAACCATTGCAGAGGTTTAAAGTATTTGGAGCTGAAATTAATGGAATTGTTACAAAATTGGTCAAAGATACGGTCCATGTTGTAGATGTGGCAGTTCCGCAATTTGTAGTAACAGTTGCTCTGTAATATGTTGTTTGGGTTAATGGTCCGCTTACATAAGTTGTGGAAGTTGCTCCTCCAATAGGGTCAAATGGCCCACCAACTGTATTGGAACTAGACCATTGCACTGTTCCATTACTCCCACTGTAAGTTAAAGTTGCTATTCCATTGGCGCAAACAGAAGTGCTGCTGGCATTTGAAACAGCTGCAGTTGGCGCACTAGATACTTCTATTGTTACACTTGCAGAGCCCGTAATGTTTGGAGAATTGCTTACAATTCTAACTTTGTATCCAACACCCGATGGAGTTCCTGGAGGAATTGTTGCAGTAACAGACCCGTCTACTGTCCCTGGATTTGTTCCAATTACAATAGGTGCTGCAAAACTGCCCGCAGCATTAGACAGTTGGGCTGTAAAAACATTCCCAGCATTAAAAGTACCTGTTACTTGGTAAGGTATAAAAATGGTTTCTCCAGGGCAATAAGGACCTGGAATAACACCTCCAGTGGTAATAGTATTTGTTGTCGCAGCTTCTGCTGTAACTTGTATATCGTCTATTCCAAAGGCAGGGTCTTGAGGGGCTCCTCCAGAATTATTTACAAACCGGAAAGCAAAGCGTAAATTTGGTTGGTTGTTATAATCAGGATTTGATATAGTTTCAAATGCCCAGTTGCTGTTTCCTAAATATTGGCTAGTACCTCCATTTTCTAAAACCCAAGACGCCCCACCGTTAATACTGTAATAAACTTCACCATAATTTGCAGTGCTACCTTCACATAACCACCAAAAAGAAAGATTTACATTTGATTGCCCAGCTGTATTTATATTAGTAGACATTTTAGCAAAGTACGATTCGTCGAAATTGCAAAATCCGTCCGCTGCCGCAAAATGGCAGTTACTTACGCCCTGTTGTTCTCCTTGCGTTGTAGTGATATGCAAGTAATTACTTTGGGGACTAAGTATTATTCCCGCTGGTTGATTCGGAGTGGTTGTTGGATTTGCAGGCAAGTCGATTCCAAAGCAATTAAAAAGAAAACTGCCTCCAGGATATGAATTGTTTATAACCCAAATATTAGAACTTTGGTCAACTCCATTTAAATCAGATGTGTTGAGTTGAAAAGTAGGAGCTGCTCCATTAAAGTCTTCAGAATAAAGAACAGTTTGAGCTTTTGAAGAAAAAGCAATAGTTAAAATAAAACTTGTGAAAAGTAAAATATGCTTCATTGTAGACGGTTTATGAAGCAAATTTAATCAAATGTTTCAAGGAAAATGCAATTCTCCTAAAACTACTTTTATTTAATGGCAAAGTCTGTCAGCACAAACCGAACTTGCAAATGCATCTGGCTTCGATTTAAAAGTAAAGCCCATGCCTTTTGTATAGCCCATAGCATCATGATAAGCCGCATATGATTGATGCATTGGATCCTGATTGATATCAGCGTGAATTTCCATTTCTACATTTAATCTCTTAAGAACATCGTTTAACTCCCAGCCTGTTTCTATAGATGCAGTAACTTCGGCCATCATTCTTTCGCGCATGTTCATTTTTTGCGAAAGGCGCTGCTTGTTCACATACATAAAACCTCCATTACCGATTACATAAAAAACAATAACGGTAACCATATCAATGGTTTTACCTTTTACTTGAGAATCAGTTCCAATACATATTTTAATGCGTTGACCATTTTCTTTAAAGCGTGAAATGATTTTTTCAACAGCCATTGTTATGGGTTCCTCAATGGGTGTTCCTCCGTATGTTTTCCAAGCCATTTTATTGTTTTTCTAATGCAGAAATCTACATATAAGTGATTATAAAACAACTAATTATATAAGAAAGTTTTGAACCAGAAATTTATTATTTGTTAATATCTCGATTTCTATCGTGTATCTTTGCGAGCAATATGAGGAAGGATTATAAAACAACCGATTTTTTAGTAATTGGTTCTGGAATAGCAGGCTTGAGCTATGCTTTAAAAGTTGCAGAATTTGGGAAAGTGCTCATGATTACAAAAAGCGATGAGGACGAATCGAATACAAAGTATGCTCAGGGCGGAATTGCTGCGGTTACTTACGCGCCAGATTCTTTTGAAAAACACATTCATGATACTTTAATTGCTGGAGATGGATTGTGTGATGAGGCTGTGGTTCGCTTGGTAATTACGGAAGCCCCAGAAAGAATTCAGGAACTCATTTCCTGGGGAGCAAAGTTCGATAAAAATGAACAAGGAAATTATGATTTAGGCAAAGAAGGTGGACATTCTGAAAACAGAATATTGCACCATAAAGACAATACTGGTTATGAAATAGAACGTGCATTGATTCATCAAGTGCGCACACACAAAAACATTGAGGTACTCGACCACCATTTTGCAATTGAAATTATCACCCAACACCATTTGGGAATGTACATAAATAGCTCAACGCCAAACATTGCTTGCTATGGAGTTTATGCTCTGAACCTAGAAACAGGAAACACGGATGTTATTTTGGCAAAAGTTACCTTAATGGCATCGGGCGGTGCTGGAAATGTATATGCAACTACAACCAACCCTAAAATTGCTACTGGCGATGGTGTAGCAATGGTTTACCGAGCAAAAGGGAAAGTTGAAAATATGGAATTTATTCAGTTTCACCCTACGGCTTTGTACCAACCGGGCGTGCAACCTGCTTTTTTGATTACTGAAGCAATGCGCGGCGATGGAGCTGTTTTGAGAAATCAATCTGGTGAAGAATTTATGAAGAGGTACGATGAAAGAGGTTCACTTGCTCCTCGCGATATAGTTGCAAGAGCCATTGATAATGAAATGAAATTGCGTGGAGAAGATTTTGTTTGGTTAGATTGTAAAGGCATTTCGAAGGAAAGATTGTTAAACCACTTTCCAATGATTTTCGAAAAATGCCTTTCACTCGGAATTGATATCAGCAAAGACATGATTCCTGTTGTTCCTGCTTGTCATTATATGTGTGGGGGAATAAAAGTTGATATTTCTGCACGAACATCCATTTCAAATTTATTGGCGGCAGGAGAATGCTCTTCAACAGGTTTACACGGCGCCAATCGATTGGCGTCTAACTCTTTGTTGGAAGCTTTGGTTTACAGCCACAGAGCAGCAAATACTGCTGTAGAAATAATTAATGAAAGTACATATATGGATGGAATTCCTGAATGGGACATTAAAGGAACTGCTGACCCTGAAGAAATGGTATTGATTACACAAAGCTTCAAAGAGTTGCAGGCAATAATGAGTAATTATGTAGGTATAGTTCGCAGTAATATTAGGCTGGAAAGAGCCTTACAGCGTTTGCAGATTTTGAATAGGGAAACCGAAAACATGTATAGAAGAACAACGCTTTCTACGTCTTTGTGTGAACTAAGAAATTTAATTTTAGTTGGTTATTTAATTATAAAGGCTGCCAAACAACGCAAAGAAAACAGGGGTTTACATTATTCTATCGACTTTAAAATTTAACCCAAAGGCCGCGCTACTGGGTGAGCCAAATACCGCCCGACGTAGGAGGGCAGTATAGGCGAACACAGGTTAAAGCGCCCCAACTAAAATTAAACGACTAATTAAAAGGTTAATACAAACCGTTTAATATCATCTTTTTTGGAAATTTAACAGAATAGCTAAAAGTGAGTTTTTTAGATTCTGCAGGATTGAGCTTTAACTTCCAGGTAAGTTTTCCTGTTTCCTTATTATATTCTGCGTTTCCGGTGTTGATGGCTTCGATTATCAATTCTTCGTTATTGCTCAATGGAATTTGGTCTTCTAGTTCAATTTCAATAGGCGATTTTCTCGTGTTCTTCACTTCAATATCGAAGCTTCGGGTTATTTTTTTGGTATTACCACTTATACTTGTTTTTTCGTTAAAGTCTTTGGTTTGCTTGCGTTTTATGGTGATGTTGTTATCGCGTCCGAGGGCAAAACTTAGAGTATCATCTACAATGCGGGCATCAAAATAAGTGGTTCCAACGTAGTTGTTTTCGAAATAAACATTTGCATCGCCAGAAAGCAATTCACCTTTGTCCCAACCTATTAAATCGGCCACTAAAAACGCATCGTTATCAATCTTAGGAATAGAGAAGTAAGAATAATTTGCGGCTACCTCGTATTGTTGAATTTCCACAATGTTTTCTTTGCCATTGCTTGCAATGTTGTAAGGAACAGAAATATTGAAAATAGCATTGGTAAGTTGATTGTTGTCTACATTAGTAATTTCTGCAGCTGTTATACTTTCTGTTGCTACATAACCATTATTTCGAGATGATATTACAACTTCTGATAAAGTTGGTGGCTCCATTTCGCTTTTATCATAAGCTGCAGCCGGAGCTTGTGTTTTGTATCTTGCCTTTCTGTAAACAATCGGGTCGCTTAAAGAAAGCGTCCAAGGGTTGAGGTTAGGTTTTGAATTCCCTAAAGTTGGATTTCCAGTGCTGAGAGAAAGCTTTACGTTTTTCCAGTCTTGTCCTGTGTTTTGAATTACATTGGCTTTAGCAACAACAGTAGTTGGTGTGTTTACGTCTTTTACACGAATATCATATAGTGGCGACCAGCTGCAATTGTTTACAAAATAACCCAATTCGAAGTTGGCGTTTCCTGCTGATGTTGCAATAAGCTGCACCACTACTTCTCCGGTAACTGTTTGTTGCCCTTGGCGAAGTTGCGCCAATTGCTGGTCCATTTTTGCTATTCGCTCGCTTAACTTGATTTCTTTTTCTTCCGTTTCTAATTTTCTCAAAGCAGCTTCAGCGTAGCGATTGCGCATTAAATCGGCCATTTTAGCTAATTCTGTGGCTGTTACACCAACATTATCGCCTTTGATAGATTTATTGGCTTGTAATAAAGAAATTTCTTCCACATAACTATTTTTAGTTATGGTAAGTCTTTGTAATTGTTGTCGATAAGTTTTCAAAGAGTCTTCTAACTGTTTGAAATCTTTTTTCTCCTCAGGTTCTAAGTAATTATATTGATAGTTTACTGAAAGTATTGTAATGTCTTTATCTGCTTTTACTTGCACCGAATTAGCATCAACAAAATTGGAAAGTTTATCGAAAACCACTGTTTGCCGCCCTGATTTTAAATTACTGTTACCTTTTGCGGTAATTTGAGCTCCATTTACAAACAAAGTTACTTGTTCGGGTTTGGTATTAATCCTTGCATCAAAATCTGTGGTTTGAGCAAATAATGTACTTGTAATAAGGGTTGAAATGGAAATAAGAATGGTTTTCATAGTTTTTTAAATAAATGCGGCTGCCGTATGAAGGCAAAAAAATAAAGTTCAAAGTAAAACTAAAAGTTCTGAAAAAACAGATTGAATTCATTTCGGCTTAAGAAATATTGAATATCTTAATAGAAAAGTAGTTAAATTGCCGCATCGGAATGAATATGAAAAAATCCTATTTTATCTCAGTTACTTTTGTTTTAGCAGTTATTTTAAACGGCTGTAAGCATGAAATTATTTTGAAGGAAGATTGCACAGGCATTACTCCAACGTATAATAATGATATAAAAGCAATAATGGATGTTTCATGCGCGACTCCTGCTTGTCATAGTGGTTCATATGCTGCTTCGAATATTAGTTTAGATTCATATTCTTCAGTAAACTCAGAAAGCAAGAAAAGTAGGTTTATGGGTTCAATAAGACATACCTCAGGATTTGCTGCAATGCCGCAAGGTGCCCCCAAATTGGACTCTACGACTATAAAGAAATTGGCATGTTGGATTCAAAACGGAAGACCAAAATAGTTGTATGGCTTTGATTAAAAGGGTAAGAAACTTTACTCCTCAATTTGGAAAAAACTGCTACCTTGCAGAAACTGCAACCATTATTGGAGATGTTGTTATGGGCGATGAATGCAGTATTTGGTTTAATACCGTTGTGCGAGGAGATGTAAACAGCATTAGAATTGGCAATAAAGTGAATATCCAAGATGGAGCAGTTATTCATTGTACTTATTTAACAGCTCCAACAATTATAGGAAATCGTGTTTCTATAGGTCATAATGCTTTGGTGCACGGCTGTACTTTGCACGATAATGTGTTAATTGGAATGGGTGCCATTGTTATGGATCATGCCATAATTCACTCGGGAAGTATTGTTGCCGCAGGTGCTGTTATCTTAGAAAACACAGTGGTAGAATCTGGCTGGATTTGGGCTGGCGTACCCGCTAAACCAGTAAAAAAAGTGAGTGAAGAATTGCTAAAAGGCCAAGTTGATAGAATTGCCGATAATTATTTAATGTACTCGAGTTGGTTTAAGGAGGGATAAACCTTTCTTTTTAATGTTCAATTCCACGGTATTGCTTGTATTTTACGAACAACTCTTTTACATAAACCACCAATTCATATTCTGTTTCAAATTGGGTGTAATTATTAGAAAGGTTTGAATATTTAATAAAATCATCAACCTGCAGCTCATCTATATCAATAATATGAGCGACCATGTATCTTGTAAACAATTCACGTAGGAGTTCCATTTTTGCATCTTCCGACCTTAACTCGGCAATCTTGGTGCGTGCTTTTCCCTCTTTGCTGAATTGATTGTATAAATAAGTAATTGGGCTGGAAATAGCATCCGCCAAAGGTGTTGCCGCAACTTTGGTTCGTTCAGCTATTTCTAATTCTCTTATAATTTGATCGTAGGTTTTAGGAGCTTTAATGGTGAACTCTTTTAATTGAACCCTTTTGACGGTTAAAAAAACATTTAAATTATAACTCGTTTTAATAACAGAATCTTTTAAGAAAACTTTGGTGTAATTATAACCGGTTAAGGAGAAAAGTAAAGAATCTGTTGGTAATGCGGTTAAAGAAAATTGACCTTTCTGGTCGGCAAAAACTCCATTTTGGGTGCGTTGATTAATCACAAAAGCATAAGAAAGCGGTCTTTTTGTTTCTTTATCTCTTATTGTACCTGTAACAGAAATTTGTGCAACCAAATTGCTCATCACCAATAGATTGAGAAGCAATAAAATATTAAATCGCACAATTTTCTTCACTTTTCTTAGTGCTTATGATTTATTATAATGGAATGTTTCCATGTTTCTTTTTAGGAAGCTTGGCAACTTTATTTTCCAACATCTTAAAGGCTTTGATTAATTTTTCTCGTGTTTGTTCAGGAAGAATCACTTCATCAATATAGCCTCTCTCAGTTGCGCTGTATGGATTTGCAAAAAGTTCTGCATATTCTCTTTCTTTTTCGAGCAACTTTTCAGCTGGATTTGCAGCTTCTTCGATTTCTTTTTTGAAGATTATTTCAGCTGCACCTTTTGCGCCCATCACCGCAATTTCGGCAGTTGGCCAAGCATAATTCATATCGGCACCAATGTGTTTAGAGTTCATAACATCGTAAGCTCCACCGTAAGCTTTACGTGTAATTACTGTAATTCTTGGAACTGTTGCTTCGCAGAATGCATACAAAAGTTTTGCGCCATTGGTAATGATTGCATTCCATTCTTGGTCTGTTCCTGGTAAAAATCCTGGCACATCTTCAAAAACCAATAAAGGCACATTGAAACAATCGCAAAAACGCACAAATCGAGCGGCTTTTTGGGATGATTTTATGTCTAAAACACCAGCCAGATAAGCGGGCTGATTGGCAACGATACCAATGCTTCGGCCGCCTAATCGTGCAAAACCAACTACAATATTTTCTGCAAAGCTCTTATGCACTTCGAAAAAAGTATCTGAGTCTATTACTTGCTCAATTACTTCTCTTATATCGTAAGGTTGATTTGGATTTTCTGGAATGATGGTATTTAATTTTGGTCTTGACTCATTTCCTGGAGAATAAGATAGTCTTGGTGCTTCTTCTTCACAATTTTGAGGAATATAACTCAACAACTGTTTTATTTCGTTGATACAGGTAACTCCATTTTCAGAAGAAAAGTGTGTAACACCAGATTTAACGCTGTGTGCAGAAGCTCCTCCTAATTCTTCAGAGCTCACTTCTTCGTGCGTAACTGTTTTAACCACATTCGGCCCCGTAACAAACATGTAGGAATTATTTTCGACCATGAAAATAAAATCTGTAATAGCTGGCGAGTATACTGCACCTCCAGCACAAGGTCCCATAATGGCGCTAATCTGTGGAATTACGCCAGAGGCCATTGTGTTTTTGTAAAAAATATCGGCATAACCACCTAAGGAAACAACGCCTTCTTGAATACGTGCGCCACCAGAGTCATTTAAACCAATAATCGGTGCGCCATTTTGCATGGCAAGGTCCATAATTCGACAAATTTTTGTGGCATGCGCTTCTGCCAAAGAACCTCCAAATACAGTAAAATCTTGTGCAAAAACGTACACCAATCGCCCGTGAACAGTACCGTAGCCAGTAATGACGCCATCACCATAAAATTTCTGCTTATCTAAACCGAAATTCATGCTGCGGTGCGTAACCAATTGACCAATTTCTTCAAATGAATCTTCGTCTAACAACAATTGAATGCGCTCTCGGGCTGTTAATTTCCCTTTTTTATGTTGAGATTCAATTCTTTTTTTTCCTCCACCCAATAGGGCTTCAGCTTTCATTTTTTCTAGTTGGGCAATTTTTGCTTCCATGCCAGATATTGTAGGTTGAAGTGTTGTAGTATCCATAAAGCAATCTATAATTCGTTCACTAATTCTTCTGTTAATTCTAAGGTGTGATAAACTTGTTGTACGTCATCGAGTTCTTCAAGCATGTCTATCATTCGCATTACTTTTTTTGAAGATTCGAGGTCTAAAAGTACGGTTTCTTTTGGAATTTGCTGAATACTTGCGCTTTCAACTTCGACACCTAAGTAGTCGAGTTTTTTTTGAATTTCACCAAAGGCATCAAAAGTTCCATAAACAGTAAAATAATCCTCATCTACTTCAACGTCTGTTGCATTCGCATCAATCATTTCCATGGTGAAATCATCTTCATTTAAAGCCACTTTTTTAAGTGCAAAAACGCTCATTTTATCAAAAATAAAACTCAAAGAACCGTTCGTACCAAGATTTCCATCAAACTTATTAAAAACCATGCGTACGTCTTTCACCGAACGATTGATGTTATCTGTGGCACATTCTACAAAAACAGCAATTCCAAATGGTCCATAGCCTTCATATGTGGGTTCTAAGAATGTGGTTCCATCTTTACCTGAACCTTTATCCACGGCACGAGCTATGGTGTCTTTAGGAATATTTGCACCTTTTGCATTTTGTATAGCAACACGCAACCTAGGGTTTGAATCGGGATTTGGTAATCCTTCTTTGGCGGCTATCATTACCTCTTTAATTAAACGTGTAAATAGTTTCCCTCTCCGCTTATCTTGTGCTCCTTTTCGATGTTTAATATTTGCCCACTTACTATGACCTGCCATGTTTTTTAAAGATTGGGCAAAAATAGGGTTTTATATTTCTTCTTGTTTTGAAAAGTCGAATTTATATATCTCATCCATTTGATAAGTATGGTCAATTTTTATCAAGTCTCTTAAAATTCCATCATCTAAATGATAAACCCATCCATGTAAAACTGGAGATTGTTTTTTATTCCAAGCATACTGAACAATAGATGTTTTGGCTAAGTTCATAACCTGTTCCATCACATTAAATTCAACCAATTTATTTGTTTTTGCCTCCAAGTTTGGTTGATTGTCAATTTCATCCCTGTGAATTCTATATACATCTTTTATATTTCTTAACCATTTGTTTAATAATCCGTGAGAGAATTGATCGAGTGCTGATTTAACACCACCACAACCATAATGTCCACAAACTATGATATGTTTCACCTGTAAAACTTCTACTGCAAATTGTAAAACACTCAATAAGTTGAGGTCTGTGTGCACCACTAAATTCGCAACGTTTCGATGAACAAAAATTTCACCCGGAGCAGTATTGGTAACTTCGTTGGCCGGCACACGGCTATCTGAACAACCAATCCAGAAAAAATCAGGGTGCTGTTCGCCCGCTTGCTTGATAAAGTATTTAGGGTCAGTACTCAGTTTATCTGCAGCCCATGCTTTGTTTTCTAAAAGCAGCTTTTCATAAATTTCCATGTTATTCATTTTCTATTCGAAAGTATTCGTTTAAACTGATTTTAGATTTTTTTAATTCAATATTTACTTTTCGTAAAGCTGCGTTTTTTATAAAATTATCAATGGTTTCCATAATATCATTATCAATAAAACTTGCTCCTGTTCCATCAATTATTACATAAGAATTCGGTGGAATCTTGTTAAATATATCTCTTAAAATAGACTTATTTAAAAATGAAACATTGTAGCGAAGCTTTATCAAAAAGGCCTCATTATCTTGAGTTACCTGAATGGAGCGTTTAAAGTTTGAAATAGCAACAAAGAATAAACCTACAAACAATCCAATAGAAATTCCTTTCAATAAATCTGTAAACAATATTGCAAGTATTGTAACCGCAAACGGGATGTAGTGATTTCTCCCTTTTGAAAACATTGACTTGAATAACTCTATGGAAGTTAGCTTGTATCCTACTACAAAAAGAACTGCTGCCAAGGAAGGCAATGGAATTAAATTTAAATAATGAGGTAGAAACGCAACACAAAAAAATAGAAGAGTTCCATGAATTATTGTTGAAAGTTTTGAAACAGCTCCTCCAACTACATTTGCTGAACTTCTTACAATAACTGCCGTTACAGGTAAGCCCCCTAAAAATCCAGAGAAAATATTTCCTACTCCTTGTGCTAACAACTCTCTGTTTAGAGGTGTGCTTCTTTTATAAGGGTCTAGTTTATCTGAGGCTTCAACACTTAGCAAAGTTTCTAAACTTGCTACTATAGCTATGGTAAACGCAACAAATAGTACATTAGCATTAATGGTTGAAAAAGCCGGAAAAATTAATATTGAACTAAAATCAACTTGGGTTGGAATTGCTACCAAATGATTCGCTTTCAAGGCCCATTCAGGTGAAACTTTACCCAAAATTAAGTTTGTAAGGATTGCTAATAGAATAGCTACCAATGCAGCAGGTATAAGTGAAAAAGTTTTGTTTAACAAACTTAATTTGTTCCATAAAACTAAGGCGCCCAAGGAAATACAACTAATTAGTAATGCAGGCCACTCAAACTCAATTATTGCATAATAGATATCTGTTAAAGTATTATGACCACCAGTTTCATCAAAATTTTCATCTCCTAAATAATCAAAATCATATCCTAATGCATGTGGTATCTGTTTTAAAATGAGAATGATACCGATTGATGCTAACATTCCATTTATTACAGAAGATGGAAAGAAGTGCGCTAACTTACCTGCCTTTATTAATCCCAGTATAAGTTGAAATATTCCAGCCAAAACAACAGCAAGCAGAAAAGTTTCAAATGACCCTAACTTCTTTAAAGCATCTAACACTATTATAGTTAGCCCTGCAGCTGGGCCACTTACGCTAACATGAGAACCACTTATTGAGCCTACTAAAATTCCTCCAACAACTCCAGCAACAATACCTGAAAAGACAGGTGCCCCAGAAGCAAGGGCAATTCCCAAACAAAGAGGCAGAGCGACTAAGAAAACTACTAAACCAGCCGGGAAGTCTCTTTTTAGTTTTTCTTTAAGGCTTAAATTCAGTAGCATATTAAAGTTTGATGTCTTTTATATTGAGCTGCAAGTTTACAGTATTATTCCAATTGTTTTCTTCAATATTGTAACATATATCTACTGGAATCTGTTTGCTGATTGGGTCGAAAAACTGACCTAAATTAAAAGCAATTGCACTCAGCCCAATTCCATTTTCATCAACCATTATTAGCTTTAGGTGATTGTTACCAACTATTCTTAAATTCCCTTCATCCAATAAATTGCGTGTCAAAAAAACAGGAGCCATGTTACCTGGACCAAAAGGTGAAAACTGCTTTAGGATTCGATTAAACTTTGCATCGATATGCTCCAGATTAATTTCTAAATCTATTTCCTGTATTGGTGTTTTTTGATATTCTTCAATTGAAGCGCTAACCACCTCTTCAAATCTTTGTTGAAAAGCGGCTAAGTTTTCTAATTTTAATGTCATACCAGCGGCATATTTGTGTCCTCCAAATTGGTCTAATAAATCTGCACATTGCTCCAAGGCGGCGTGAATATCAAAATCTTTTACCGAGCGTGCGCTGCCAGTAGCTTTTCCGTTTGATTCGGTGAGAATAATTGTAGGCTTGTAGTATTTTTCAATCACACGTGAAGCAACAATTCCAACCACACCTTTGTGCCAATCTGGTTTGTAAAGTACTGTTGAATTGCCGTTTTTTATTGCTTCGTTTGTTTCAATTATCTCTAGCGCTTCAGACGTTATCTGCTTGTCGAGGTCTTTTCTGGTATTGTTGTTTACATTAATTAATTTACCTATATCGAAAGCGTTAATTTCTGTTTCTGCAATTAATAATTCTACAGCTTTTTTGCCATGTTCTATTCTGCCTGCAGCATTTATACGAGGCGCCACATTAAATACAATATCTGAAATAGAGATTTCTTTTTTTATTGCAACAGTTGAGGAATTGCTACTATTACCAGCGTTTTCTTTCTTTAAATTGAGTAATTCCTGAATTCCAATTCTTGGAGAATCATTTATTTTTTGCAATCCATAATAAGCCAGTATTCTATTCTCGCCTGTTATAGGAACAATGTCAGCAGCAATGCTTGTAACTACTAAATCGAGCCATTTTGTGACATCTTTATTTAAAGATAGTTTTTCGTTTAATGCTTGAATTAACTTAAATCCAATACCACAACCCGAAAGTTCCTTATACGGATAATTACAATCTTTTCTTTTTGGGTCTAAAACGGCAGTAGCAGCAGGAATTTCTTCAGCAGGTAAGTGGTGGTCACAGATAATAAAATCTATATTTTTATCAGTGGCGTATTTAATTTTATCGTTACTGCGAATGCCACAATCTAAGGCAATAATCAAAGACACATTATTTTCGGCAGCTACATCTATTCCTGTTAGCGAAATTCCATAACCTTCTGAATACCTGTCTGGAATATAAAAACTTAATAATTTTTCATCCACAATCTCACGTAAAAAACCATACACCAAGGCAACAGAAGTAGTTCCATCTACATCATAATCGCCGTAAACCATTATTTTTTGTTTATTTAAAATAGCTGTATGAATGCGCTCAATGGCTTTATCCATGTCTTTCATCAGAAATGGATCGTGCAAATCGCTTAAATCAGGGCGGAAGAATTTTTTTGCGGCTTCAAATGTCTCAATGCCCCGCTGCACAAGCAAAGTGCTGATAAGTTCATCTGTATTTAATGCTAGTTTTAATGACTCAATTTTTTGCTTTTCTGGTATTGGTTGTAGTTTCCAATTCTTTTTTATAATCATTTTAAATAAATGCTAATATAATTAAGTTAATACAATCTTTCAAAATTAGCAATTGTAGACCAATACATGCAAAGTTGAGTTTATATTTTTCAACAAAATCAAGCATATTGCAGAACCTTTTAAGAAAATCCGTTGTTTTGTACCCATGCATGCAATAGTAGTAGGATCAGGCATTGCTGGTCTAGCAGTAGCTCTTCGTTTAAGAAAAAAAGGCTTTTCGGTAGAAATATTCGAAAAAAACAACTATGTGGGCGGAAAGCTAACTGCATTCGAACAAAGTGGATTTAGGTTTGATGCAGGGCCATCTTTGTTTACATTACCTAAACAAGTGGATGAGTTATTTGAGCTTTTTAATGAAAATCCAAGGGCACATTTTAACTATATGAAATTGGATATTGCTTGCAATTATTTTTGGCAAGACGGCACTCAATTATCAGCTTCAGGAAATATTATAGATTTTGCTAGGAATGTAGAAAAGACATTCAAAACACCTGCAAAATCGGTCATTAAGTACCTTAAAAAAAGTGCGTTTGTTTACAATACAGTTGCGCCTGTTTTTTTGCACATGTCTTTGCACAAATGGACAAACTTTATTAATTTAAAAACACTTAAAGGCATTTTATTTATGCCATTTTTGGGCATATTTTCTAAATTAAATAATTATAATCAGCAACAGTTTTCGCATCCTAAATTGGTGCAATTGTTTAATAGATACGCTACATACAATGGTTCCAATCCTTATCAGGCTCCTGCGGTTTTGCAAAGTATTCCGCACTTAGAGTTTAATGTGGGTGCTTATTTACCGATATATGGGATGCATGATATTACCCAGTCATTAGAAGATTTAGCAAGAAGACAAGGCATTGTATTTCATTTAAATGCACCTGTTTCTAAAATTGAAATTGCAAATAATAAAGCAACTGGAGTTTGGGTAAATGAGGATTTAAAATCTGCAGATATTGTAGTTACAAATGTGGATGTTTTTCCTTCATACAAGCAACTTTTGAGTAATCAAAAAGCTCCAGAAAAAGTAATGAGCCAGCCACGATCAAGTTCTGCACTTATTTTTTACTGGGGATTAAAAAAGGAATTTACACAATTAGATGTACACAATATTTTTTTTAGTAAAGACTATAAAGAAGAATTTGATTTTATTTTTAAAAAGAAAACAGTTGGAAACGATCCAACAATTTACATAAACATTACTTCAAAAAAGATAAAAGACGATGCTCCTGCTGGTTGTGAGAATTGGTTTGTTATGATTAATGTACCGGGAAATACAGGTCAAAATTGGGACGAGATTATAAACAGGAGCCGAAGAAATATCATTGAAAAGCTGAGTTCAATTTTAAAAGTAGATGTAGCAGCATTCATTTTAAATGAAAGCATTTTAGATCCACGAAGCATCGAAAACAAGACATCTTCTTATCAAGGTTCACTTTATGGAAGTAGTTCTAACAATAGAAACGCAGCTTTTCAGCGGCATGCAAATTTCAGCAGTAAACTAAAAGGTTTGTATTTTTGCGGCGGAAGTGTTCACCCAGGCGGCGGCATTCCATTGTGCCTGCAGTCAGCCCGAATAGTTGCCGATTTAATACCCAAATCATGAGTGCTCTTGCTAAAAAATTACCATTTTCTTTTACTTCAAATCAAGCAGGTGTAATTTTAATTATTTTACATTTAGTGGGTGTAATTGGAGTATTGTCTTCATTCTCATCATACGTTATTGCGCTTACTCCTGTAAATCTGTTCATCTCATCTTTATTTGTTCTCATTTTTCATCCAAAATTTGATTGGAAATTCCTTTTATTCTTCTTCATTGCTTTTCTAATAGGTATGTCTTCAGAATGGATTGGAGTGCACACGGGTTATTTATTTGGCAATTATAAATATGGCAATGTTTTAGGGCCTTCTTTTGATGGAATTCCATATATAATTGGCTTTAACTGGTTTATGCTCAGCGTTTGCATGGGAACATTTTCCAATTATATTAAAGCTTCAGTTTTAGTTAGAAGTATAATTGGTTCTGTTTTAATGGTTTTGATGGATTATATTATTGAGCCAGTTGCAATTAAACTTGGTTTTTGGACTTGGTTTGGAGCCCCAATTCCACTTACAAATTATATCACCTGGTTTTTTATTGCCTTTTTAATTCAATGGCTGTATCATTCTCAAAAAAATCAGAACAATCCTATTGCAAGTTGGTTAATTTTGTCGCAAGTTTTTTTCTTTCTTATTTTGCGTTTCGTTTAACATGGAAACTTTTATAAATATATTAATCGTTGTAGCTACTTTCTTTTTTATGGAATTTATGGCTTGGGCTACTCATAAATTTGTAATGCACGGTTTTCTTTGGTCGCTTCATAAAGACCATCACGAACCACATGACCACGTGTTTGAGCGCAATGATTCATTTTTCTTGATTTTTGCGGTTCCAAGTTGGTTGTGCATTATGTTTGGAATGATGAATGGCAACGATTTTAGACTATATATTGGAATTGGAATTGCTGTTTATGGATTAGCTTACTTTTTAGTACACGATGTGTTTATTCATCAGCGTATTAAGTGGTTTAGAAGAAGCGATAATTGGTATTTAAGAGCTATAAGAAAAGCGCACAAAGTTCACCACAAAACAACAGGTAAAGAACACAGTGAATCATTTGGAATGCTCGTAGTTGCTAAGAAATTCTTCAACGAACAACGTGGTTCCAGATAAGTACACTTACTTAGCTTTAATGCTAATAAGCTTGGCGTATCCTTTAGCGCAGAGTTTCGAAAGACGTGTTTTTATTTGGAAGCGTTGGCCTTTTATGTTTCCATCAATTTTAATCACTGCTGCTTTTTTTATTATTTGGGATATTTTTTTCACCATAAGCGGTGTTTGGAGCTTCAATCCTAAATTTGTTAGTGGGATTTATTTAATTAAAATGCCAATAGAGGAATGGCTTTTTTTTATAATAGTTCCATATTGCTGTTTTTTCGTTTATTTCGTAAGTAACTACTATATAAAGAGGGATTTATTAGGTCCATATCAAAGAAAAATAACTTTGTTTTTTGCTATTATTACAGGTATTATAGGAATTATTTATTTTAATCGCTGGTACACTGCAGTTGCTAGTTTGGCAAGTTCTGTATTATTGTTTTACTTTTATTTCTTTACAAAAGTTAAATGGTTGGGAAGATTTTTTATTGGTTATTTTTTCAGTTTAATCCCTTTTTTAATGGTAAATGGCATTTTAACAGCTTGGCCAGTTGTAGAATATAATGATGCTGAAAATTTAGGAATTAGAATTTTTATAGATGGTTGGGCCAATATTCCTATTGACGACACCATATATTGTTTGTTACTTTTGTTAATGAATATTAGCTTATACCATTATTTCGAAAATAGGGCAGGAGTAAACCTTCCAATAACCAAAGATCAGTTTATTTAAAATGTTCTATATTTGGGTTTCCTAATTCATCACAATAATGAAATTAAAAATTTTCTTCGGAATATTAGTTGCGTTAGCTTTTACAAGTGCTTGCAACGATAAAAACAAAATTGTAAGTTTCAATTTAGAAACCAATGACCCTGTATTTTTTATTCCACTTGGTGATTCATTATTAATCGATACAATTTTAGGAAACGAGGGAATTTCATTACAAACCGAAGACTTTAAATTTAGTAACTACAAAAAGTTCGAAACTAACAGAGTTATTCCTGCAGAGTTAGAAGATGTAGAATCTTATAATTTATTTTTATCTTTAGATTCTGGTATTTCAAATCTAAGCTTTATGAAGGATTTGAAAATATATATAGGAAACGGAACTGGTAAAGATGTTGAATTAATATCAGTTGATTTCCCTGGACAATCTGATACTTTAGGAAAATTGATGCGACCAACTACTGAGGAGTGGTTAAATATTATGAGGAAAGATAAATACTACTTTAGGTCGGATTTTACTCAAATAAGTGCTCTTCCCGATTCGGTCGCTTTACGTTATAAAATGAGTTTCAGATTGAAGGGAAATCCTACTAAAGATTAATATTGAGTGAGTTTCTAATGTCCGAAAAGATTGACAGCGGCTTATCTGAAGTCGTATCTGTTATTGTTCCCGCTTATAATTACGGCCATTTTCTTGGAGAAACACTTTCAAATTTACAAAAACAAACCTATAAACATTGGGAATGTATTATTGTAGATGACGGCTCTACAGACAATACGAAAGAAGTTGCGAAAGAATGGTGTCTTAAAGACCAGCGATTTAGATATATTTTTCAAGAGAATGCAGGTTTATCTGCAGCAAGAAATACTGGAATCAAAAATAGTATTGGTTCATTCATCCAATTGTTAGATGCTGATGATTTATTGGAAGTTGATAAATTTAAAAATCAATTAGATATTTTTAACAAAGTTCCAGAAGCTGATATAGTTTACAGTGAAGTGAGATATTTTCATACTGAAACGCCAAATGAACGAAGGTTTTCAATGAATGAAAACGATTCTCCCTGGATGCCTTGTTTAAGCGGAAAGGGACAAGAAATTATAAAAATATTGCTTAAAATTAATCTCTTCGTAGTAAATGCAGCACTTACAAGAAAATCAGTTTTTGATAAAGTTGGGGCCTTCAACGTAAAACTGAAATCAGTAGAAGATTATGAATTCTGGTGCAGATGTGCTTTTAAAGGACTTTTTTTTCAATACGACAATGCTTCAGGTTCATTTGCTTTGGTGAGAGCGCATGCAGTGAGCATGAGTAAGAATAAAATGACAATGAGTGAAGCTTCTTATCAGGTCAGAAAATTACAGGTTAGTTTAATTTCAAATGTCTCTGACAAAGCTAACAGACTTGAATTGGAAAAGATTTTTTTTATAGAAGTTCGTTATTTTTTGAGGACAATCATTGATTCTTATATCGCAAATGGGAATAAAATAAAAGCTTTAAAATATCAGATTAGACTGTTTTTTTTGGAAAAAGATTTGAAATCATTTTTAAAAGGACTTTCCTCAATTTTAAAAATAACTAGTTAACTTTACTTAAGCCTGCTGTTAAAAAACAAATTGCTTTGATTTAACCTTTTGTTAACCTATTTTAGCATAACCAATTTTGAACTAATGAGAAAAAGTGTATTATTGCTACTTTTATTGTCATCCGTACAGCTTTTTGCTGTAAATGTTATCGACACCAATACTCCAATCAATAAATTTGCTTCTGCAGATGAAGAATTTGTGAAGTTTGTTTCTAAGAATGAACGCAAATCTTTTTATAATATTCAGGTAGGCCAAATTAAAAGTGATGCCGAAAGAGCTGCTTTCATAGAAGGCTTGTTCGCATCCTCAAAAATTGTAGTAATTTCAAAAACAGATGAAAATGGAGTGTTAAGAATTACTGCCCCTAATCAGTATACCATCGAACATGTAAAGCAAGAAGTTGAAACGATTCTGGTTTCCTCAAAGTTAAAACCGAGCAAAAATGTTCAGAAAAATAAATAACCATCAAACAAAGCAATATATAATGAAAAAACTCATATTAACCATCACACTAATATTCATTCTTGTAATTCAAACTTTTTCACAAAATACAACTTGCGGGGAAGCTACTCCATTTTGTACAGGTACTGAGTATGTTTTCCCGGCTGGAACTGGCGGAGCAGCGGAGTTAGGACCCGATTATGGTTGTTTAGGTTCTCAACCAAATCCCGCATGGTATTTTATGCAAATTGCTGATACTGGTCCAATTAATATTTTTATGTCAGCCGACAATGATATTGACTTTATCTGTTATGGTCCATTTTCAACTTTAACGAACGTTTGTGATCCTTCAAATTTATCAGAAGCCAATACTGTCGATTGTAGTTTTTCGGGTTCTGAAACTGAAAACGTAGCTATTCCAAACGCTTTAAATGATGAATTTTATGTGTTGTTGATTACAAATTATTCTGATACAGAACAGAATATTACATTCTCTCAAACAGGCGGTACAGGAACAACAAATTGCGATATCCTATTTTCGGATGCAAATAATAATGGGCCACTTTGCGAAGGAGATACTTTATTCTTAACTACTCCCATTGATCCTGACTTGTACACCTTACAATGGATAGGTCCTAATGGATTTACCAGCAATTTAACAAATCCTTTTATTACAAATGTAACTTTAGCAGACTCTGGTTTATATAGTTTAATTGTAAGTACCCCAACAGATTCTGATACCGCAACTACTCAAGTTATAATTAACGAAAGACCAGATACTACAGGTTTTACTGTAGAAGGTATTCTGTGTGATGGAAATCAAATTATACTTACCCCTAATAATATATTAGGAGGATTAACTTATAATTGGACTTATCCTGTAGATGAAACTTCTACAGATGTTCCTTTAGAAATAACAGCAGATGTATTATTTGATACACAGGGCATTGGCTTATCTGTTTCTTTGGCCGCATGTACAAGCGCCGTTATTACTAAATTAATACCTGTTAAGCTGCCTATTGTGCCAGTAGTTATTGGAGATGACCATACTTGTTTTGATGAAACTGCTATAATTTCAACAAGTGAAGAATTTGATTCTTATGATTGGTCAACTGCAGATACTGCAAGAATCGATACTGTGTTGCCTGGAAGTTATACAGTAACTACAATAGACAGCAATGGTTGTATTGCAACTTCGCTACCTTTTGTAGTTACCAACTCTACTCCAGACGCAGAAATTGTGGGGATTGTTCCTTTTTGTGAAGGCGACTCTATTTTACTAACAGCATCTCCATCTCCTTTAGTTTTCCCTTATACCGAATATTATTGGATTCAAAATGGAGATACAATCTCAACGAACGATTCAATTAACATTGAAAATGGCAGCATTCAATTAGTTGTTATTGATTCAAAAGGTTGCATTGATACCATTATATCTTCAGCTCCAAGCACAGCAAGACCAATCGCCGATTTAACAGTAGTTCCTGGCACACCAAGAGTTTTGGTAAATACACAAATTGCATTTTCAGATAATTCTACTGAAAATCCAATTGACCCAATTGTTGGTTGGAATTGGTATTTTGAACCACCAAATGATAGTTCATTCTTAAAAGATGTAAACTATACTTGGGCAAAGCCAGATACAGGAGATAAATTAGTTACACATATCGTTATTTCTGAACTTGGTTGCAGAGATACAGTAATTTACATTATGAGAATTACTGATAGACCCTTTCTTCCTAACGTGATTAATGCGGATTCAAACGTGCCTGATAATGCTAGATTGAAAATTCCATTCTTAGAAGATTATCCAAATAATAATGTGGCCATTTTTAATAGATGGGGCAGGAAAGTTTATGATAAAGATAATTATGACAACTCTTGGGCTGGAGAAAATTTGCCTGCAGGAACCTATTTTTATGTAGTTTCTGCACCTGAATTAAGTCCAACTTTAAAAGGCACAATAACCTTGTTAAGAAGCAATCCTTAAAATTTAAAAACAAAAAAATGGCGAACAGCTTATAAACTGTTCGCCATTTTTTTTGTTACCCTATCTTTGCAACCTCAAAGTAAACCGTGAAAGTAACAGACCACTTAAAAAATGCGAAAGGAACACTTTTTTCCTTCGAAGTTTTACCATCTCTAAAAGGCCGAGATATTCAAGATTTGTATGATGGTATTGAACCATTAATTGAATTTAATCCAAGTTTTATTAATGTAACATACCACCGCGAAGAATATGTTTACAAGAAGTTAAATAATGGATTGCATGAAAAGATTTCAGCTCGTAAAAGGCCAGGAACTGTAAGTATTTGCGCGGCAATTAAAAACAAGTATAAAGTAGATACAGTTCCCCATTTGATTTGTGGTGGATTTTCAAGAGATGAAACAGAAATTGCATTAATTGATATGCAATACCTCGGAATGGATAATGTGCTGGCTCTAAGAGGAGATCCAGTAAAAGGCGAAGGTACGTTCGTTCCAGATAGAGATGGGCATGCTAATGCCTCCACATTGGTGAAACAAATTTCTGAAATGAATCATGGAAGATATCTCGACGACGAAATAGTGGAGGGAATTCCTACAGACTTTTGCATTGGTGTAGCAGGTTATCCCGAAAAACATTTCGAAGCCCAAAATTTAAAAACAGATTTAAAATTCCTAAAAGAAAAAGTTGATGCTGGGGCAGATTATATTGTAACTCAATTGTTTTTTGATAATAATAAGTATTTCGAATATGTTGAAGCCTGCAGAAAAGCAGGAATTACAGTTCCAATTATTCCAGGATTAAAACCTATAACAACACTCAAGCACATCACATTTTTGCCCAAAACATTCCATATTGATATTCCTGAAGCATTGGCTGATGAATTAGATAAATGTAAAAATAACCAACAAGTAATGGAAGCCGGAATTGAATGGGGAATTCAGCAAACCAAAGAGTTAATTAAAGCTGGCGCTCCTTGTATTCATTTCTATACAATGGGAAAATCGGAAGCTGTAAAAAGAATAATGAAAGCAGCTTTTTAATATTTAATTTTTAGGATACTATTGTTGCTCAAGTCACTTCTCAAAAAGTAATAAGCAGAAGATTTGCTTTCAAAATAAGTGTTGTGTAATAGTGGAAATTTACAGAAAAGAGGAAAAGCAATTTCTTGGAACTGTCCCGAAGTATTGATACTTATAGTTTTTAAAACAGTAGCGGATTTTGAACTTAGTTGGTTCTCTTGCTTTTTCTTTTCTGCAAGTTCATTAAATACAAAAAGAGAAGATTTTTCTTCTTGTATTAGATTGAAAGACAGGAAGATACCTTCGTCATCTAAAGAGTATTGGTTTTTATATAACCATTGAAACCAATCTACATTTGCACTGCTATTAAAGTTTATTATTAAAATTTTATCAGACTTAAACTCGTCTTTACATATCTGTAAACCCGATCTGTAATCTGTTTCACATAGTTCAGTAGCCTGAGTTTGTTCTGCATACAATTGAAAACTCCCGTCTTTATTGCAAGATGCTAAGATGATTTTTAAATACTTGAAATCATCTTTGGTCATTTTTACTGATTCACCTGAAAAATTGCCTAAAAAAGAAGCATTAAACGGAACAATGCTTTTTTGTATTACTTCAGCAGTTTCCCTATCAATGTCCATGTAAAATGTGCCAGCAGAAATTTCGGTTTTCTTAAAATCAGTTTGATATAATCCACATACTTTTAAATGGTCGTTTTCTGTTAAATCGTAATAAACACTTGTAATCTGTTTTTCTGGCAAATCAAGTTGATACTCTAATATATCATCCGTTAAAATTGGAAATGCAAACAAGGAAAAACCTAAATCTAAACTGTCCTCACTGCGCTGATATTGAACCAAAAGATGAACATTTCCTGGCTCATCAATAGAGAACTGATTAATTTTTATTGCCTTTCCTTTTAAATCTAATGAGGCACTTTTCTTTTTAATGACATTATACTTGTTATCAATTATTGCAAAATATACAACATAATTTCCCTCTCCTCCGGTTTGAACGCCCAAGCTAAGTTGTAAATCTTGTTTCTTGTTGGTGCAAAATTTAAATTTCTTATTACTTGCTTCAAAATATGTGGAAGGGTATTCCCAAAGCATTTTTTTTTCACTTAAAATTCCCGAATCAGTTTCTTCTTTTCGGTAAAGCACATTATTCTTTGTCTTTTTATCATAAGTAGAACCTAAAAAATTTAGTTTTCCATTTTTAAGTTGAATGTCTTCGGGATAAAAGTCGAACTTGTCGTTAAATACATTTTGAAAGTTTTTGGTAGAAACATATTTTAGTGCGGCAGTATCAATAGTTTCGATGTCTATATGTTGTATGTGGGAACTGCCTTTTTCTGCTGCGCCATAAGCCAGCATTAGTTTATCATTTATTTCTCCAATAAATTTTAATGGATAAAAGTTCTTTTGGTTTTGCCATGCCTCTCCTTCACTGGCTTTTTGTGGATGCAGGTTGCTAAAAGAAAAAACACATAGAATAAAAGCTAAATAAAACTTCATGCAATAGCCTTTTTCAAAACTTGACCAGCATCTTTATTTTTATTGGCTAATTGCCCACAAGCAGCATCAATGTCTCTTCCTCTGCTTCTTCTCACATTCGCAATTACACCTTTGCTATTTAAATAAGCTACAAATCGATTTACATTTTCTTCTGGTGAGCGCAGGAACTCACTGTCATCAATAGGATTGTATTCTATAATATTCACTTTGGAAGGAACGCGTTTTACAAAGCTTTCCAATTCTTTTGCATCGGATAAACCATCATTAAAATCTTTAAAAATGATGTATTCTAATGTAGGTCTGGTGCCTGTTTTATCGTAAAAATGTTGCAGCGCATCTGCAAGTGTATCGAGATTATTGCTTTCGTTGATGGGCATAATCTTGCTGCGTTTTTCCTCATTAGCAGCGTGTAGCGATAGGGCTAAATTAAACTTTACATTATCATCACCCAATTTCACAATCATTTTAGCAATACCTGCAGTTGAAACAGTAATGCGTTGCGGAGACATGCCTAATCCATTCGGCGAAGTAATTTTTTCTACACTTTCTAGTACATTTTTATAATTCAGTAAGGGCTCACCCATTCCCATATAAACAATGTTAGAAAGCGGAATGCCATACTCAGTTTCGCTTTGTTTTCTAATGGCTGCAACCTGGTCGTAAATTTCTCCTGCTTCTAAATTTCTAAGTAATTTCAACTTCCCTGTTGCGCAGAATTTACAGGTTAAACTACAACCAACCTGCGAAGAAATGCAGGCTGTCATGCGCGTTGCAGTTGGAATCAATACGCCTTCAACCACAGGCCCATCGTGCAGCTTAAACGCTGTTTTTATGGTACGATCAGAACTTTTCTGAAAATTAGCTACTGAAATTCCATGCAGCACATAGTTCTCTTTCAAACTTGTGCGTAGTTCTTTGCTCAGATTTGTCATAGCATCAAAACCCAATGCCGATTTTTGCCAAAGCCATTCGTATACTTGCTTTGCACGGAATTTTTGTTGACCTGATGCTTTAAACCATTCTTCTAATTCTGCCAAAGAAAGTTTACGAATATCGGGTTTATTTTGAGCTAACATGCTGCAAATGTAAGGGAAATAGCGGAAATTCTACCTCACTAATCTATATGTTAAAGACCCACTAAAAAAAACGCCCGCCCATTGTCCACCAACTAATGATACATTTACATAGAAATTAAAATATAAATCTCCATCGCTTACATTTTGATTTGAATACATTAAACCAAATTCGCTAATAAACTGTGTATAATTAATATTTACATCGGCGGAATCAAGAGTTTTTTGAACAGCCTTCATAATTCCAATCCCGCTTCCAATATGTGGCCCGAAGTAAAATTCCTTTTTTGGAGAAAATGACATAAAAGCCTTCCTCAAGATTATTGCATTAATATAACTTGGAACTTTGTATTTCTTTCCTAAGTACTTATAATCTTGATAATTAGAGTAAGAATAGTAACTTTCATATTTACCTGAAAAGAAATCTAAAGAAGTTTGCTTGTAAGTATCTCTCAAATTTCCAGAGTAAATTCCTATTCCAATATTCCCATTGATGTTTGTTGAATTAGGTCCATAAAGTCCTGATGTAGTATTAGCTAGTCCTCCAACTCTTAAAAAATGTTTGTTAGTAAATGAATAGTTAATTTGAGCACTTGCCCCTAAATTACTGTTACCTGCATTTATATTTAACTGTTTTGCTTTTGTAAAATAATTTGGAACATTAGGAGCAACGCTATAACCCCTGCAAGATTCAAATAAAGAAATTAGCAGTACAAGAATTATAAAGAAAAAATGCTTTGAAATGCACATTCAATCGTATTTTTGAGCAAGTTATATATTTAATACAATTGAACTAAAAAGCGTGAAACTTTATTCTGCTGATGTAGTTTTTCCAATAGATAAAGCAAGCATTCCAAACGGATTGTTAGTTACAGAAGACGATGGAACTATTATCGCTTGTTTGTCGCCAGAACATCCAGATTATAGCTTGCAAAATGCAGAAATACTCACAGGTTGGCTGGTTCCTGGTTTTGTAAATGCACATTGTCATTTAGAATTGTCGCATCTCAAAAGCAAAATTCCGCAACATACTGGTTTAGATAGATTTGTGATGGATTTGATGCGGTTGAACGTAGCATCAGATCCTGAAAAACAAAAAGCAATTCAAGCTGCCGACGCAGAAATGTTGGCCAATGGAATTGTTGCTGTTGGCGATATTTCTAACGGCAGCGATTCTTTCAAGATAAAGGCCGTTTCAAAAATTCAATATTTCACATTTATAGAACGATTTGGATTTAATCCAGCAACAGCAAATGTTGCATTTGATTCGGGAAGAAATTTACTTGAAATGTTGAAGCAATTACCACGGAATAACCAAGGCAATTTAACTCCGCATGCCAACTATTCGGTTTCAATTCCGCTTTTAAAAAAAATTGTACATCAACTGGAAATGGAAAATGGAATATTCACCATTCATAATCAAGAGTCTGCAAGTGAAAATGAGTTATTTCAATTCAAATCCGGAAAAATGGTGGAGAGATTTGAGAAAATGAGTATTCCATTAGAACATTTTGAAGCAAATGGAGAATCTTCGTTAGAAACGCTGTTGCCTTATTTTCCGTCAAAAATTCCCTTACAACTGGTGCACAATACATTTAGCAGTGAATCAGATATTCAAAAAGCCATTCAACAAAATAGTAACACTTATTTTTGTTTATGCCCGGCCGCTAACATTTATATAGAAAACAAGTTGCCTAATCTTGAATGGATTCGAAAAAACACCAATCAAATTACAATTGGCACCGACAGCCTAGCTTCTAATTCGCAATTAGACATTGTAGAAGAGCTTATTATACTTCAAAATGCTAATCCAGAAATTAAAATTGAAGAGTTGCTAAAATGGGGAACGCTTAATGGTGCAGATTATCTTGGTTTTTCAACGAAATTAGGCAGTTTTACAAAAGGTAAAAAGCCAGGAATTGTTAACTTATTAGATGTAAATGCATTTTCTTATAAAATAAATTCCAGTTCAAAGAAAGCTATCGTTTGATTGCGTAAAATTGTAGTTGGTTTAGATGCAAGCTAATTCTTGCAAAGTGCCTAAGAAAAAATCGTGAAAACACAACTTATTTTTAGTTTTTTTAAACACCCGACTTATGGCTTAAGTCTCGAAGCTTTTATTGTTGATTTGCTAGATAACAATGCATTTTCTTATCAATATAAGCGCATTAATTATGAAATGATTAATGATTATGAATACCCATTTACAGATAACGAGGTTAAGATAATTAAGAAGATTGAAGATCTTTCACTTAAAAACATTGAGAAGCATTTTAATCCTAAAAAAGTAAAACTAGAGGTTTTTCAAGAGAAACTCTCAAAAGATAAAGAGCAATTGAAAATAGTTTCAGCCTATTTTGATAAAAGAGTTGCTTATTGTCTGGCCCATTTAAAAGGCCAAAGAGTGTATTGGAAAAATCGCAATTCTGATCATCCGGGAATGATTCCATTGAATGTTTTAGAAACTCCAGCTAAACTCACTTATTTTTTTAGTAAAACAGAAGACGGTATTTCTTATAGACTAGAAATGCGTTACAAAGAGCAAATAGTTTCACTACAAAAACCAGGTACTGAAGTTATTTGTAATGAACCTGCATGGTTAAAACACATGGATAATGTGTATCATTTTTCTGACCCAACCGATGGCCAAAAGCTTACGCCATTTTTAAATAAAGAAGAGGTTTTAATTCCCGACAGATTATCTGAAGTTTACCTAAGTTCTTTTATGCTGAAAGCGTCTAAAAAATTTGATGTTCGGTACGAAGGTTTTAATGTGAAAGAAACTCCCGAAAGTAAAAAGGCTGTTTTAAGCATTGAAAAAGATTTATCAGATAATGCAGTATTTCAAATTGGCTATTACTATGATTCCTTTTATGTAACCTCTGCGCAAGAAAATGAGGTGATTGTGAAATTGCAAAAACATGAAAATGAATTGCAATTAGTTAGGTTTCAAAGAAATTTTAAATGGGAAAAGGAAATTGAAAAATTACTCGGAAAATTAGATTTAATTGTGTCAAAACCATCATGGTTTATCCCTAATTCACTGAAAGACAGTAAAATTAGTTTCGAGAAATTAGTTGCTTGGTTAGGTGAAAATAGGAAAGAATTGGCTGAGTTTGATATTGATATAGTTGCGAATCAAACAAGAAAACACTATAGTTTTGATGAGGCAAAACTACTTACTAAAAATATCAGCGAAAATGAAGACTGGTTTGATATTCATATTATAGTATTGATTGACCCGTTCGAAATACCTTTCGTTAAGTTCAAAAAAAATATTCAAGAAAAAAAACGCGATTATCTCTTGCCAGACGGAAGAATTTTTCTTTTGCCTGAAGCTTGGTTCGTTCAATATTCTGATATTTTTGAAGTTGATGAAAGCAACGGAACTTCTATTAGGATTCATAAACAACACCAAGGTCTTTTGCAAGGACATCCATTATTGAATGGAGAAATTGAACCAAGTGCAAAAGCAACAATCACTTGACTGAATAATAAGCCTGAATATGATATTCCCTCAGGTTTGAATGGAGCATTAAGGGATTATCAGAAAAAAGGATTCGATTGGTTATGCCATTTGGCAGAAAAAAACTTAGGAGCTTGTCTTGCAGACGACATGGGCCTTGGTAAAACCTTGCAGGTAATTGCTGTTTTGCAAAGAGTAAAAGAAAATATTGTAATACTCAAAGAAGCAAAAGCAAGCAGGCAAACTCAATTTATTCAACTTGATATATTTGAGGATGGCACCAGTGTAACACCTGAGAAAGTAAGCGCCTGCAACTTAATTGTAATGGCTCCATCTCTTATTTATAATTGGGAAAATGAGTTAAAAAAGTTTGCACCTCAACTTAAAGTGTATAAGTATTTGGGTCAGCGTAGGAACCTTATTCAAGAAAGCATAGATTTTTACGATGTAATTCTTACAACTTATGGCGTAATTAGAAATGACGTAAAGGATTTACAGAAATTCACTTTTGAGTATATTATCTTAGATGAAAGCCAGCTAATCAAAAATTCAAGTTCAGCTAGTTTTCAATCAGTAAAACTGCTAAAAGGAAATAAAAGGGTTGTTTTAACAGGAACTCCGGTAGAAAACTCACTAACGGATTTATGGTCTCAACTTACTTTTCTGCAACCTGGCTTATTGGGCAGTTTTAAATATTTTAAACAAGAGTTTGTGGTTGGAATTGAACAGCAGAAAGATGCTACCAAGCTCGAAAAGTTAAGAAAGATTATTCAACCATTTATTTTAAGAAGAACCAAAGAAGAAGTTGCTCCTGAGTTGCCAGACATTACGCGCAATGTTAATTATTGCGAAATGAATGCAGAGCAAAAAGATTTGTACGAAAGTGAGAAGTCTATTTATCGCAATAAAATAATGGAGGTTATTGCAAGTGAAGGAATTGACCGTAGTCAAATTATGATTCTACGTGGTTTAATGCAATTGAGAAAATTGGCCATTCATCCTGTGCTAAATGATACCAATTATACTGGTAGTTCGGGAAAGCTGGAAGAAATTATGAGCCGATTGTCATTAATTAAAGATGAGAATAGAAAAGTGCTCATTTTTTCGCCTTTTGTTAAACACCTTTATTTAATAAGGGAACAGTTAAAGATTGATGGAACTCCTTTTTCTTTTTTAGCTGGCGAAGTGCTTCAACAACACAGAGCCTCAGTTATTTCTGAATTCGATAAGCATAAAGGACATCGGGTTTTCTTAATTCAATTAAAAACTGGAGGTGCAGGATTGAATCTTACAGAAGCAGATTGTGTTTTTTTAATTGACCCTTGGTGGAATCCTGCGGCTGAAGAACAAGCAATTGCACGTGCTCACAGAATTGGACAAAAAAAGCACGTATTTGTATGGCGTTTTATTACAAAAGATACCATTGAAGAAAAGATTTTGAAATTGCAGCAACGTAAATCACGTCTTGCTTTTGACGTTATTGAACATACCAATACTTTTGGAAAAATAACAGAAGAAGACTTGAAAGAATTATTTGGGTAAATTGTATCGTTTTGCACACCGAAAAGAAATATATAAAGCTATCTGACCTCACCAAATGGATTCAACAAACCATTGAAGAAAAGTTCATGATGCAAACATTTTGGGTAGTGGCAGAAATTGCCAGCCTTTCTCATTATGCTCAAAAAAACACCTATTATTTCGACCTGATTGAAAAAGAAGAAGCATCTGGTAAAATGGCAGCCCAACTAAAAGCCGCCGCCTTTAACCAAGCTTACAGCGAAATTGAACAATTTACGCTCGTAACAGGTCAGACTTTTCAAAATGGTATTCAGGTTCTCTGCAATGTTTCTATTGGTTTTCACCCTGTTTATGGATTACGCGCCAATCTTTTAAACATTGATACTTCATTTACAATTGGCCAATTACAAAAACAACGTGATGCAACATTAGCAAGGCTTTTAAAAGAAAATACAGATGCTGTAACATTGGTTGATGGGCGTTATATCACCCGAAATCAGTTGCAAAAACTGCCTTTAGTGTTACAAAAAGTGGCCGTAATTTCTTCGCAAAACTCGGCCGGACTTCAGGATTTTCTGCACACCATTTCGCAGAATCCGCATCATTATGTAATTGAAACCGAATTATTTCATGTAAATGTGCAAGGCGATGATAACGGAAAACAAATTGTAACGCGATTTTTAGAAATTTATGAACGTATTAAAGATTTTGATTTGGTGGTGGTAATAAGAGGTGGAGGTTCACAAACAGATTTTATATTATTTGATGCTTATCCTATAGCAAAAGCAATTGCTCGTTTTCCAATACCTATTTTTACTGGTTTGGGCCATTTAAAAGATGTATCAATCTCTGATTTAATGGCGCATACAGCTTTAAAAACACCTACTAAAGTTGCTGAGTTTATCATTGAACATAACCGAAAGTTTGAAGAATATCTCTTGCGCTACCAAAGCAGGCTGGTAATTAAAGTGCAAGAAAAAATGAACACCCAATTACAATGGATTCAACAATTGCAAACGGCCGTTATAATTGGTGCTCAGCAGAAATTAAATAGTAGTTATAATAGATTAACCCAACTTCAAAACGGCATTAGCAGGCTAAGTTTAAAAGAAGTAGAAGAAGCAAAGCGTTTATTAGCAGTTTTAACTTCCGACTTAACCTCCAAACCAAAACAAATTGTTCAACAACAAATCCATGTTTTGGAGTTGATTAAAACAAATATTGTCAACGATTCTAAAGGTAAAATTGAGAATAAAACCCTGGCTTTAGAGAATTACACCACACTTTTTAGGTTGTTAAGTCCCGCACAAACTTTAAAAAGAGGATTCGCCATTGTTAAGAAAGACACAAAAATTTTAACCAATGCAGATAACATCCATATTGGTGATAGCATTACCGTATATTTGTCTGACTCTCAAATAACAAGCAATGTCACCAAAAAACAGCAAAACACCGAGCGAGGATTTGACTTATGAAATCGCTTTTCAGGAATTAAAAGATATTGCGGTAGAAATTGAGAACGATAGTGTAACTATAGATGTTTTAGCAGATAAAGTAAAACGCGCTTCTGAGTTAATTCAGTTTTGTCAAATGAAATTAAGAAGCACAGAGGCCGAAATTAGTAGCATAATTAAGCAAATGGAAAGTAAATCAGCTTGATGTTTTTATGAAAAAAAGTTTCTTCTCTTTATTTTCACTGTTGGCATTTTTAAATGTTACGGGTCAAGTTCCGTATACGCAAGAACTTTTTAATTATAGTGTTGAAACTGATATTGTTTATGGCATTGCTACTAATTATGCTGGAAATGAAGACACTTTAAAATTAGATATTTATAAACCTGTAGCAGATAATAATCTTAAAAGACCAATACTAGTTTTAGTGCATGGAGGAGCTTGGGTTGGAGGAACCAAAACAGATGGTGAAGTGCAAAGCCTTGCGCAACTTTTTGCAAAGCGCGGCTATGTTGTTGCTTCAATTAATTATAGGTTAGGAATGCATCCATCTGCTGGAGGCGGAAGTAATACCGCAACTTGCACCTTGGTTACACCAGAGGCAAATTGTGCTTATGTTGCAGATTCAGCCGAAGTTGTGCGCGCTATTTACCGAGGAATGCAAGATGTAAAAGGTGCTGTTCGGTTTATGAAAGGTAGGGCCGCAATAGATTCTACTTGTAAAGAAAATACTTATTTAAGTGGCGTAAGTGCTGGTGGATTTTGTGCACTTGCTGCCGCATTTTTAGATGTAAATGCGGAAAAACCAACAACAGCGCTTGAAATTCCTGATGCAGAACAGCCAGCAAATTCGCTCAATTATTGTCACAATTATTTTAATGCAACAAATGCCAGCATTAGCAGAACTCGACCAGATTTGGGAAGTATTGAAGGAGATATTGCATTAAATGGTAATTCTTCGAAAGTAAATGGTGTAGCAAATTTCTATGGAGGAATGCTTACTAACTTGTTAGAGCAATATGTAGATGAAGCACCATTGTTATATTTATTTCATCAAACAGCTGATGTAGTAGTGACTTGTGCCAGAGCGCCAATATTATCGAATCTTAGTTACGACTGTTTAGACCCATTAGGATTTTTAGGATGCGCTCATATTTGGAATATGCCATGGTCTTACGGCTCGTGTTCAATTACTTCACTGATAGAAAATAGCCCAGAACCAGTGCAATTTCAAAATGCAATTGTAAACAATGGAGCTCCAAATTGCTTACTTCAGCCACCCGGTCATTCCATTTTAAATTTTCCTGAAAGGGTGAATGAAATTACTAATTTTTTTGGGGAACGGATTTTAACGGTAGAACAAAGTAATTGCGAAAATTCAACTGGAATCTTAAATGTAAATAGCGTAATAAAAATTTTTCCAAATCCAGGAAATGAGCAATTGCTGGTAGAATTAGCGTTTGTACCTTCTAAATTGGAAATTACAGATTTGAACGGACGTGTACTTGTTTCTAAATTTACCAATCAAAAAGAAATAATTATTGAAACTAATTTTCTATCGAAGGGGTTGTATCTGTTGAATTGTTTCTCGAAAAGCGGAGAAAAATACACATATAAATGGATACACGATTAAATGCGGTATTTATTTAAACGCAATACCCTAAATTTGCCAACCTAGTTTGATACTCACAGAAACATATACAGAAGAAAATCAGTTAGTAGCTAGTCTTATTAAAAAAGACAAAGCTGCTTTTGAATACTTGTACGATAATTACAAGGCTGCACTTTTTGGTATTATTTCGAGAATGATACAACCAGATGAAGCAGCCGAAGATGTGTTGCAAGATGTATTCATTAAAGTATATCACAACATAGAGAAATTTGATGCTACTAAAGGCAAGCTTTATACTTGGTTATTGAATGTAACGAGGAATTATTGTATTGATAAAATAAGGAGTTCGGACATAAAAAATCAAAATAAAAACCGAAGCATCGACGATCTCGTACCTGTTATTAATAATCAATTATTTACTGGAATTTCTGTAGACCATATTGGGCTAAGAAAATTGGTAAATTCACTGGTTCCTGAACAAAGAGAAATTATAGAACGCATGTATTTTGAAGGATATACCCAAACTGAAGTAGCAGAAGTAATGAATATTCCGCTGGGAACAGTTAAAACCAGGGCACGTGCAGCCATACTAAAATTAAGAACACTTTTCGATACACCGTGAACACTAACGAATACATAGCATCTGGTGTCTTAGAGTTATATGCTCTCGGTGCACTTTCTTCTTTAGAAATGAAAGAAGTAGAAGCCAATTTGCTTTTATATCCTGAGTTGCAAGAGGAGCTAGACCAAATACTTTTGGGTTTGGAAGCTTATGCAACAGTGCATGCCAAAGAACCAAGCCCCGCTTTAAAAGACAAGATATTTTCTAAGTTATCTTTTGAAGAAAATAATCAAAAGCAGGAAGCCCCAAAAATTAAAGCCCAAATTTCAGAACCCGAAGTAAAAATTATACCCTTACAGCCTAGATACTTAACAGCAGTGCGTTGGCTGTCAGCAGCTTGTATTGCATTGTTGTTTACAAGCGGTTTTTTATTGTTTCAAAATTCAACATATAAATCAACGATTAATGATTTGGCTTCACAGTTAGAAACAAAAGATAAAGAATACGCTGACCTTAAAGTGAAATTTACTTCTTCTGAACACCTTTTGGCAGAAGTTCAAAAGCCTGAAACACACAAGATTTTGCTCAACAGCAAAACTGGTAAGGCTGATGAGATGGCCGTTATATTTATGAATGTAAAAACGGTAGATGTAATGGTTTATACCAATCAACTGGCTAGTTTACCTGCAAATGAGCAATATCAATTGTGGGCTTTGGTTGATGGAAAGCCAATGGATATGGGCGTTTTTGATTCCAACGATTCATTGCAAAGCACAAAAAAATTCCCTGAATTAATGCAAGCGCAGGCGTTTGCCATTACAATTGAACAAAAGGGAGGAAGTCCAACTCCAACATTAGAGAAAATGGTGGTTTTTGGTGCTATTTAAGATTGTAAATTAAGAAAACTCAAATTCCATTTGTTTTTCATATTGATTCTGAAAAGTACTTTTTAGAATTAAATAAGGTTTACTCAAAACGTCATACTTTTAGAACTTTAGTAAAGAAGCATCAGAAAAAAATCTATGTTCTTTTTGCTACAACCTCTCTTCGACAGGCTCGACTTCGACAGGCTCAGTCACCGTGACCGCTGAGAACACTGTATTCAATATTTTAGCGAAGCAAAGCTATCAGCAAAAAACTCAGTGCTCTTCGTGCTACAACCTCTGGGATCTCAGTGCTAAATAACTGAGTGAAGCGAAGCTATCAGCAATCACCAGCAAAAACCTCTTAAAACATCTTGCAACAACCTCACTTCGACAAGCTCGACTTCGACAGGCTCAGTCACCGTGACCGCTGAGAACACTGTATTCAATATTTGAGCGAAGCAAAGCTATCAGCAAAAAACTCAGTGCTCTTCGTGCTACAACCTCTGGGATCTCAGTGCTAAATAACTGAGCGAAGCGAAGCTATCAGCAATCACCAGCAAAAACCTCTTAAAACATCTTGCAACAACCTCACTTCGACAAGCTCGACTTCGACAGGCTCAGTCACCGTGACCGCTGAGAACACTATATTCAATATTTGAGCGAAGCAAAGCTATCAGCAAAAAACTCAGTGCTCTTCGTGCTACAACCTCTGGGATCTCAGTGCCAAAAAAATGAGCGAAGCGAAGCTATGAGCAAAAACTCAATAAAACTCAGTGCAACAAGTTCACTTCGAAAGGCTTAGAATAATCTGAGAATTCTTTGATACTATTTAAGCATCAAAAAATTACAAATTAAACTTCATCCCAATTCCTTGTTGAAATGCAGAACTTGTAAATGTCTGCAGTTGAGGAATAGAGGTAACATTAACCATTGGTCTTGCCTCATAATATAGAAATGCATTTTCCCACTTTCTTCCTCTTTTTCCAATTCGAAAGTTTATACCAATAGGTGTATAAACAGAGAATGCTGTATTGGTTTTTTGATCTACTTTTTGATAAAAACTAGAAATGGAACTATAATCACCAACAAAGTATTCAAATACTTCCCCTCTTGTTCCGCCTGTTTTGTTGTATCGTAATCCAATCTCCGAAGAAGTAGAAATTCCTGCATTCGCTCCAATTCCATAGAAAAAAGACCAGCGTTTTTCAGGACGAATGTTAAAAATAAGTGAAAAATCTAGTCTTAACTGTCTCGACTGATATGAAATATCTACATATTCATTAATAAAAGAGTCAATGGGAAATTCCTCGCCTGTTACCATAGAAACTAAAGTGTCATATGGTTTTTTTGATTCATTAAATAAACGGTTATTAAGGTATATTCCCGAATTGGCATGCAACCCAATTCTCAGAACTGGATTTGTTTTGTATTCCGTTTTTTCCTTATTCCTAAACTTAATTCCAATTAAACCTGTAAATGTTGTATTGGCAGAAATATATGAGCTGTAACCATTATTGAAATCAGAATAATCTGAATTGAGTAATAATGAAGGCGGTTTTAGCTTTTTAAAATCTTCTAGATTAATTGTTTTGTCCGCCTGAATCATAAATCCTGGTAGAACATACAACTCTTGTATGCTTATGCGCCTTATTTTTTTAGACTTTATTTCTTGTGCCAATCCAAACAAACAATTAAGCAATAAGGAAAAAAGCAGAAAATATACCTTCATGGTTTTTTTTAATTTGGGTTTTAAAGACAGATTGTAACGATTTTATAAAATTGTTATTGCCAAAATCTGGACTCATTGAAGATTTTTCAACAGAAACATCATTTTAATAATCACATTTTCAATGAAGTAAATAAATGTTTTGAAATTGGAAATCCGAGTAATTCACCATCCTCGTAACTGTTTTCAAAACAAATAAAATTAAAAAACTATTTCAAATGAAAACAACAATCAAATCTCTAGCAATAATATTCATGCTGGCTATTACAGCTAATTCAAATGCCCAAACAACAGTAATAGTTGGCGGAAACACCATGTACCCAAACAAAAACATTATAGAAAACGCGGTTAATTCAAAAGACCATACCACATTAGTAGCAGCAGTAAAAGCAGCAGGTTTAGTAGATGCCTTGCAACAAAAAGGACCATTAACTGTATTTGCCCCAACCAACGACGCTTTTGAGAATCTTCCAGCAGGAACCGTTGAAGGGTTATTGAAACCAGAAAGTAAAGCTGCATTAACCGGAATTTTAACATACCACGTAGTGGCAGGAAAATACGATTCAAAAACGCTATCAGAAAAAATCAAAGCCGGAAAAGGAAATGTAGTTCTCTCGACACTCGCTGGTGGTAAATTAACAGTAATGATGAACGGCGAGCATCATTTCATCATTAAAGACGAAAGTGGAAATACCGCCAACATTACCATTTCAGATGTTAACCAATCTAATGGAGTAATCAATGTAATTGATGCCGTGTTATTGCCGAAAATGTAAAATTCAACTATTCATTCATACTACCAGTTGATGAAAATGCCTCCAAGTTTTGGGGGCATTTTTATTTGGGGCTTCCCCCAGCGGCCTATAAACTTTTTATAAAAGATAAACAGTAAGATTGACCGCTGTGGTCAGGCCTTCGCCCATACTGCCCTCCTAAAGTCGGGCGGTATTTGGCTCAGTCCTTAAGCCGGGCATTTCATTCATTTCATCATTCTTATCAAAAATCAGCTTTCCCGGCCAATCTTTTCAATTCAATCTCAGCCACTTTTCCTAAATACAAGTGGTTAAATAAATTGTAGGCCGCTACTTCATAACTTCTTTGCGTTTCTGTAAAATCAGAAAGTGTAATTTGGTTAGCATTCAATCGTTTTAAATTTCCATCTAACAATTGTCGAGAAAGCTCGTAGTTTCTTTGCTGCTTCTTGGTTTGAACCACTTCATTTTTATAGGAAGAAAATAGTTTTGCCAAAGCAGCTTCTTGATTGGTTTTAATTTGTTGCTCATTTATAGCAGCTATTTTTATTTGTTGTTGAGCAATTTTAGCATTCCGTTGCAATGTATTTCCTGCATAAATAGGAATGTTCAATCCAATAACCGCCGATGGGCCAAGTGATTGGCTCAACAAACTAAAACCCGCTTGATTTTGATTTCTGTTAAAAGTATAATTAGCCGAAAATCCTAAGGTCGGCATTCGCAATGCCTCAATTTGCTTTGCCTGATAACCAGCAGCTTTTGTTAATTCGCTCGCAATGTCAACATCGGGATTTTTTAAAATGGCACTTTCCATTTGCGCGTAAGCTAATGTGCTATCCACTTCAATTTTTCCATCCAAAACAATTGTGTCGTTTTGAGGTATTTGTAAAAGTCGTTTCAATTCAATTTCTGCTTGTTCTATTATTTGCTGTTGGTCGGCCAATAATAATTCGTTAGTATTGAGTTCTACTTCTGCTTGGTAAACATCTAAAGCTGGTAATAAACCAACTTTTTCTCTCAATTGTACAACCTTCAACTTTTCTCTACTTACTTCAACTGTTTTTTCCAAAGCCGCCTTCAAGGCCTTTTTCCGAAGTACATCATAAAATCCCAAAGCAATATTTGCTGCTACATCAATTTGTGCTTTGGTAAGTGTTAAAGTTGCCAACTGCTCAGCCGATTGCAAGCCTAATTTTGTGTTTTTTATTCTTCCTCCATTATACAAAGTCATGTTTAATAGGGCATTTGCATTAAATGTTTGGCTCAATGCATTTTTTCTGTCTATTACAATTCCATTCAACAACTCTTGCCTCAAAGAATTCATCTGACCATTTTGAGAAATGCCTCCACTTATAGTTGGCAATGCTCCTGCAAAACCAAGTGAATTTCTAAGCTTAACATTTTCTAACAAAATCTTGTTTTGCTGTAAGCTATATTCTACACCCAAACCTTTGTTAATCGCATCTTTCAACGTGATTTTTGTTTGTGCAGTTGCTGATAGCTGCATCGAAACAATACAAATCCATAAATTGATACATATATTTGTAGCGCGATTTTTAATCCTCTTTAATTTAAAACGATTTAAATTCATTGTTTTATTCCTCTTCATCATTCTTTATTTTTTTACGCATTAACAAATAAGAGAAAATAGCTGGAATCACGAGTAGTGTCAACAAAAGAGAAAATAGAATTCCACCCACAATTACAATTCCCAATGGCATTCTGCTGGTAGAAGCTGCTCCCAGACTCAACGCAATGGGCAAAGCGCCTAGAGCTGTAGCCAAACTTGTCATTAAAATTGGACGCAACCTTTGTGAAGATGCTTCTAAAATTGCCTCCGTGGCCGAAAGACCTGTTTTGAAAAGCTTATTTGAAAATTCAACTATCAAAATCCCATTTTTGGTTACTAATCCTATGAGTAGAATCATTCCAATTTGAGAGAAAATATTTAAGGTTTGTCCAAAAATCCACAAACTCAACACCGCACCAGCCAAAGCCAATGGCACCGTGAGCATAATTACCAATGGGTCTAAGAAACTTTCAAACTGGGCAGATAAAACCAGATAAATAAGCAATAGCGCCAATAGAAATGCAAAAGTTGTGTTACTAGAGCTTTCAGCAAAATCTCGAGAAGGTCCGCTTAAAGATGTTTGAAAACTAGCATCTAACATTTTCTTAGCAATATTCTGCATGGCTGTTACTCCTTCTCCCACCGTTTTGCCTTCTGCCAATGAAGCCGAAATGGTGGCCGATTTATACCTGTTAAAATGATAAAGGGTAGGAGGGTTGCTGTTTTCAGAAATCTGCAGCACCGAAGCCAATGGAATCAATTCTCCCTTTGTATTGCGCACAGAAAGTTTCAATAAATCGCTTGGTTCATCTCTATCACCAACATCTACTTGTCCAAATACCTGATATTGCAAGCCATTCATTGTAAAATAACTAATTCTTCTTCCGCTAAATGCTCCCTGAATCACATCTGCAACATCAGAAATGTAAATTCCAAGGTCACGAGCCTTCAACCTATCTATGGTTATTTCTAATTCGGGTTTGTTAAATTTTAAGTTCACATCTACATTTCCGAAAGTTTTATCTTTTCTCGCTTCTTCCATAAATTTCGGCAATACCGATTTTAACTTCTCAAAATCTAAATTTTGCAAGATAAATTGTACAGGTAAAGCACCTCTAGAAGCCAAACCCACAGAAATAGTTTGTTCCTCTATGGCAAATATTCTCCCCTCATTAAACCTCCCAATTTTTTTATTTAAATCTTTTACTATTTCACTTTGTGTCCTATTTCTTTGGTTGGGCGGCACAAGCCCAATTCTTGCAAAACTGCTATTTACGCCCGTTGTGAAGAAGCTTGGTACAGCGTTAAAAACAAAATCACGCTCAGGAACAGAATCAATCAGAAAATCTACCACTTTAGTTGCATACTTCTCAGTATAATCATAACTAGAACCTTCCGGCGTAATCATGCTAAAACGTATGCTACTTCTGTCTTCCAAAGGAGCTAATTCGCTTTTTAGATTTCTGCCAATTAGGAAAATAATTAAAACACAGCTAACAACAATTAACCAAGCCATCCACTTTTGACGAAGAAATTTTGAAAGCAATCGTTTGTATTTGCGCTCCATTGCTACAAAAAATGGCTCTGTAGCTTTGTAAAAACGCGTATGGCCTGCATCTTTTCTATTTAACAAAACATTTAGAACAGGCGTAATGGTCAATGAAACTAATGCAGAGATTAAAACTGCTCCCGCCACTACAATTCCAAACTCTCTGAAAAGTGAACCTACAAATCCCTCTAAAAACACAACGGGCAAAAACACTACAGCCAAGGTGATGGAAGTGGAAATTACAGCAAAGAATATTTCCTTACTTCCCTCCAAAGCAGCCTTTCTTATTGGCATTCCACCTTCTAACTTTCTAAAAATATTTTCGGTAACTACAATTCCATCGTCTACAACAAGACCCGTTGCCAATACAATTCCCAATAATGTCAACACATTAACCGAAAAATCGGCCATATACATTATAAAGAATGTAGCCACCAAGGAAATAGGAATATCTATCAATGGCCGCACAGCAATCGACCAACTCCTAAAAAAGAGATAAATCACCAACACCACCAATATCAGGGCAATTAGCAATGTTTCTTTTACTTCATCAATAGCTTGCAAAACATTCTTGGTGCTATCAATCAATACCTTTAACTGAATATCGCTCTTCTCCGATGCTTTTACCTGTTCTAGTCTTTTATAAAATTCTTTAGCAATTCGAACATAATTGGCTCCTGGTTGAGGAATAATTGCTAAACCAACTCCATTTACACCATTTAAATGCCAGCTAAATTCTTCGTTTTCTGGACCAATTTCAACTTTGGCAACGTCACTTAATCGAACAACTCCACTTGCATCTTCTCGTAAAATTAAATCTTGAAATTCCTTTTCGGTAGTTAATTTCCCTAAAGTTCTAATGGTTAATTCTGTCTTTAAACCATACACCTTTCCCGATGGAATCTCCACATTCTCCCTAATCAAAGCATTTTTTATATCAGAGAAAGTTATTCCATAAGCATTCAAAGCCTCTGGCCTAGCATTAATGCGCATTGAATAGCGCTTTTGTCCAAAGATATTTACAGCACTAACTTCTGGAATGGTTTGAAATCTTTGTAACAATACATTTTCTGCATAATCACTCAATTCAAGTAATCCTTTGGTTTCACTTTGAACAGCCATCATTAAAATAAAATCGCTATTGGCATCTGCTTTACTCACCACAGGCGGCGCATCAATATCTTGCGGTAAATTTCTCAAAGCCTGACTTACCTTATCGCGCACATCATTGGTAGCGGCTTCCAAATCTTCTGTTAAATTAAACTCCACAGAAATATTACTCGAACCAATACTGCTCGAAGACGAAATACTTCTAATTCCAGGTATACCATTAATGGCTTTTTCTAATGGTTCTGTAATTTGACTTTCCACCACTTCTGCATTAGCTCCAGTATACTTTGTGTTTACCGAAACCAAAGGAGGATCAATAGCTGGGTAATCTCTTACTGCCAAAAATGAGTAACCAACTACCCCAAACAAAATAATTATTAGGTTAAGAACTGTCGCAAATACAGGTCTTTTCAATGATAATTCTGAAATATTCATCGTTGATTCGAATTAACAGTTGCCCCAAAAACTTTTTTAATGTTTAATGTTGCTTTTGGTTTTGCGTAAAGCATTCCACTTACTACAACCGAATCACCCATATTTATACCTGAAATTACTTCCACGCTGTCAGCAACCCTGTTTCCTGTTACTACTTCTGAAAACACTGCTATTCCGTTTTTTGCCAAAACAACCTTTTTAAATCTTGCTTCCGGAATTACAGCACTGCTCGGAATATTTATCATATTTCCTCCATTTTTATTAGGAACAAACACTTTAGCAAAACTTCCAGGCAAGGCATCGGCCTTTAACAAATACGCCCTTACTTTCCAGTTACGCGAACCAATATCTAACTTCGATTCAAATGAAGTAATTTTTGCTTCTGCCAATTCTGTGCTTCCTGGAATTTCAACGTTTACAATTTCACCTTTTTTTAAATTTCTTGCATTTAATTCCGGTAAAGTAAAGTCAACTTTTAAGGCATCTCTTTGCTGCAAACTGGTAATCAAAGTATTTTGGTTTACAAAAGCGCCATTACTCACATTTCTTAATCCTATTGTTCCGCTAAAAGGAGCACGAATTATTGTTTTTTCAATCTGCGCTTCCAACACATCTACTTGAGATTTAAGATTTACTACCTGAGTTTGTGCTGCATCATACTCAGATTGGGCTAATGCTTTCTCTGCAAATAGTTGTTCTAACCTGGCTTTATTCTTTTCTGCTAATTGCAACTGCGACTTCGCTCCATTCAATTGTGCCATTAAATCAGCATTATTAATTTTTGCTAAAATCGTTCCTGCGCTTACTTTTTCCCCTTCTTGAATATTCAAATAGGTAATCCTTCCACTTATTTCTGGAAAAATATCTATCGCTTCCATAGCCATAATAGTACCGCTTGCTTCATAAAATGAAATGGTAGCTGAAGGTTTTGCTATCATAACATTTACTGAAACTGGCTTATTTTGTTGGTTTTGAGGCTGTTGTTCTTTTCCTCCGCAGGAAAAAAGAAATAGAATTCCCAAAACAGTTCCTGGCCTAAGTTTTTTTTGATGCATATATATCTTTATAATCTAATGTGGTACTTTAGTTAAACCTGCAAATTTGAGAATATTTAGTTTAGCAATTGTATGTTTGAATTGATGAATTTATAAATAACAAATTATACCTTGTTGCCGAATTACTTCGTTTACTCTTTATGTTTTATAGAAATTTTTCATTTGCCCTATTAATGCTGATTCTGGTTTCTTGCGGAGGCGAAAAAATGAAACCGGAAGCCTATAATGATGCACTTGTTTCAGAACAAATTAATGTAGTTAAAGCCGCAGACGAACTCCAAGCTGGCTTCGATACTTATATCAAAGAAGATATGGAAACATTGTTCAAGAGATATAACGACCAGGTAGAATCATCTTTGAATAAAGTGGAAGACATGGATGATTATAATGATGATGCAAATTTTCAAAAAGCAACTATCCAATTATTAGAAGTGTATAAAACCCTAGGCAAAAAAGAATACTTGCAGGCAAAAGAAATCCTTTCAAAACCAGATAGCCTTTATTCTAAAAATGATGAAGCGCGCATTGAACTACTTTTCAAACAAATAGACCGCACTATTCAAAAAGCGACCACCGCTTACCAAAAAGAGCAAGAAAAATTCGCTTCAAAAAACAAGATTCAACTTATTCCTGATACAACAACAACAAAATAAACAATGGAAGATTTACACGAGCATTTACGATTCCCTGTTGGAAGACAACAAATTCATGATACTTATACTAATGAATTAAGAAATACGCATATTGCGGAAATTAAGCATCTTCCAGTAGAACTTAATAAACTTTTGCAAAAACTAAGTCCAGAACAGTTAGCACAACCATACAGACCCGACGGCTGGACGGGCAATCAAGTAATCCACCACTTGGCCGATTCTCACATGAATTGCTTAATGCGTTTGAAACTAGCACTTACTGAGAAAGCTCCAGTAATAAAACCCTATATTGAACAAGAATGGGCCAAATTGAGCGATTACAACTTGCCAATTCAAGTAAGCATCAACATGCTCGAAGTCATTCATACCAAATTGGGAGTTTTACTAGACAATATGAAAGACGAAGATTTCGAAAGAACTTTCACCCATCCACAATATAATTTTACAAGACCTCTACATTATCTAGTATCGCTCTACGCTTGGCATGGCCGCCATCATTTGGGTCATTTATCAATTTTATTAAATAAATAGGCGGCTACTTCAACGGATGTGCTATTTTTGCGCCCTTAATAAAATAGTATGAGCGCATTGCACCAATTAAGAATTGCTGACTGGTTAAAAACAACACCAACTGGCCAAACCATTACCGTGTCTGGCTGGGTTCGCACCAAACGTGGAAACAAAGACATTGCTTTCGTGGCTTTAAGCGATGGCTCAACCATCAACACTTTGCAAATTGTTGCAGAATTAGTAAATTTTGATGAAGAGATAATCAAGAAAATCCAGACAGGCTGCAGCCTTCGAGTAACAGGAGCGTTAGTTGCTTCTCAAGGCGCTGGTCAAACGGTTGACCTTCAAGCACAAAAAATCGAAATTTTGGGCGAAGCCGATGCTGAAAAATTTCCGCTTCAAAAGAAAAAACATACACTTGAATTTTTGCGTGAGATTGCCCATTTACGTCCGCGTACCAATACTTTTGGAGCTATTCTCAGAATTCGTCACGCACTTGCATTTGCAATACACAAGTATTTCAACGACCATCACTTTTATTACATTCACGCGCCAATCATTACAGGTTCAGACGCCGAAGGTGCAGGAGAAATGTTTCGTGTGAGTACCATCGATCCACAAAATCCGCCAAAAACAGAAAACGGCGAAATCGATTATTCCCAAGATTTCTTCGGAAAATCTGCAAACCTTACTGTTTCTGGTCAGCTGGAATCAGAACTTGCCGCCATGGCACTTTCCCGCGTGTATACTTTTGGCCCAACATTCAGAGCCGAAAACTCAAATACAGCGCGCCACCTTGCCGAATTTTGGATGATTGAACCAGAAATGGCATTCTTCGAACTTACCGATAACATGGATTTGGCCGAAGATTTTCTGCAATACCTTATAAAATATGCAATGGAAAATTGCGCAGACGATTTGGCATTCTTAGAAAAGCGGTTGATTGAAGAAGAATCTCAACTCAAAAAAGAAGACCGCAATCCAATGCCCTTGTTGGAAAAATTGAAATTTGTTTCCGAAACAGCCTTCGAACGCATCACTTATACAGAAGCAGTTGCCATTCTCGAAAAAAGCGGCCGTAAATTCGAATTCCCTGTAAAATGGGGCATCGACCTTCAATCTGAGCATGAGCGTTATTTGGTAGAAAAGCATTTCAAAAAACCAGTTATCCTTACCAACTATCCAAAAGACATCAAAGCATTTTACATGAAACTCGACGAAGATGGCAAAACAGTGCGCGCCATGGACGTACTCTTCCCAGGAATTGGAGAAATAATCGGAGGTTCACAACGTGAAGAAGATTATGAAAAACTGAGCAAACGCATCGACGAAATGGGCATTCACCGCGAAAGTCTCTGGTGGTACCTCGAAACCAGACAGTATGGAACTGTTCCACATGCTGGTTTTGGCCTTGGTTTCGAACGTTTAGTCCTATTCGTAACTGGCATGGGCAATATCCGCGATGTGATTCCTTTCCCAAGAACTCCAAAAAATTTAGAATTCTAAATTCAAACCTTATTACAAAAAAGTAGCCCCGTTAAATTAATTTAATAGGGGCTTTTTTTATTATAATATCCCAAAACCTAATTCCTTAATGTTTCAAGAAAAAAACAGGATAAACAACTAATTTTAACCATTAAGAGATTAAGAATTTTATAAAATTATATTGTTTATAAAAAGCTTAATAATCTTAATCCCTTAATGGTTCCAAAGGATTTTTTTTAGTTAGAAAACATTTAAATGGTTTAATAGTCCACTTAATTTTAAATCATTCTGAAAGTTGAAACCTCACACTAAAAGCCAGCATCTCCGTCTGCATTTCAGTACAAATCCCGTATTTGTAAACAAAAGTGTTCTTCTTTCCATCTGGTTGAATCAATTCAAAAACATCCTTCTTAGTTTCCTTAATAGGAATAAATGCTCCAAGCCTCTCCGAGAAAATTGTTGTCAAACCTTGTGGCATAAAATGGTACAACCTTCCAACACTAAAATCTATTGGCGCTGGAAAATAAGTATTCACCTTTTCTGAAGTATTTACCAAATGATAAGTATTCTGTTGTCTTGTTACTGTTATTTTCTCTTTCAAATTGTCGTTTATATGCTTCTGCGAAGACGACGAAACCAATTCATTACCCGAATATCTTGCTTCAATCAAAGACACAATATCCTTAAATGGCAAATGAATCCGCGTTTCCAACCTAATGTAAAAAGTATTGTTGGCCTCTTTGGTACATTCAGCCTTTAGTTTTCCCACATTTTTCCCCGCCACATAAACTGTATAATTGAGCTTTTGGCCATTAACCATCAAAGCCGAAAATCCTAAAAACAACACCAAACAAATACACCACAGTTTCATGCTACTATAATACGCATATTATATATATAAGTTGTGCAACTAATTTTTGGGCGCCTTTTCGCGCTTTCGGCAGTAGCTGCTCCTTGCATCCGCAGGCTACTTGCCTCTATCACGGGCGCAGCATTCCGTTTACATTTAAATTTCCATTTCAATTAGAAACCCATTCGTTATTTAATTTAATTTGCCAAATGAAATACCTCATTACCGGTTTAGGGAACATTGGCGAAGAATATCACCATACCAGACATAACATCGGTTTTTCCGTGCTCGACTATTTTGCAAATCAGGCGCAAGTTTCATTCTCGAATGTTAAACATGGCAGCATTGCCGAATGCAAGGTCAAAGGAAGAACACTTTTTCTCCTAAAACCCAACACCTACATGAACCTGAGTGGCAAAGCAGTTCAATATTGGCTGCAACAAGAAAAAATTGCCTTCGAAAACCAACTCATCATCACCGACGATTTAGCACTTTCATTCGGAACCATTCGCTTGCGTGGAAAAGGCAGCGACGGCGGTCACAACGGACTTAAAAGCGTCCAAGAAATTACCGCCCGTCAAGATTATCCACGCCTTCGTTTCGGCATCGGAGCCGAATTTGGCAAAGGTCATCAAGTAAATTATGTGCTTTCAAAATGGAGTCCTCAAGAAGACACCTTACTTCCCGAACGCCTCGAAAAATGCGCTCAACTTATCAAAAGCTTCGTTTCCATAGGTATTCAACATACTATGGCAAATTTCAACAATAAGTAGGGTTTACTCAAAAAGTCAGAAATGCGGTGGAAGCTAGGCAAAGACATTGAAGATGTATAGTTAATACCTCGAAATGGCTGTAACGAAGCAGACACCGTATTTCTGGCTAGCCTAAAAAAATTGCATATTCGAGTATCCACCAAGTGGCAATGCACGGGATTTTAAGGTATTCAAATAAATCCATGCATTCATAATTTTAAAAATTAACTTAACACAATATTTATAGTTTTTTAAGCGCTTTTGAGTGAACCCTAAGTAATTTTTTATGATTATCAGCGGCCACTGTGCGTTCCTGTGTTTGTAAAATGAGCAGAGTGAAAAAAATCTCAGAGCAAAAAATAAGCTAAGCGAATAAAAAACCACTTCGATAGGCTCAGTGCCCTCACTTCGACAAGCTCACTTCGACAAGCTCAGTGACCGCAATGACCGCACTTTCACAAGCTCAGTGCACTCGGTGCCACAACCTCAGTGGACTCAGTGCTAAAGAAATGAGCGAAGCGAAGAAAACATCCAAACAAAAAATAAGTAAGCGAAGAAAAACTCTGTGCCATCACTTCGACAAGCTCACTTCGACAAGCTCAGTGACCGCTCTTCGACAAGCTCAGTGACCGAAGTGACCGCAGTACAATCAAAAAAAGGGCTGCTCTTTACAGAACAGCCCTTTTTTTAAAAACTAAAATCTAATTATTCCTTTATTAACTTTTGCACAAAAGATGAACTTGCCGTATAAACACGCACAAAGTAAATTCCAGTTGCAAGATGGTCAATCGCAATATTACCAGCCGTTCCAACTTGTTGAGCAAGAACAACTCTTCCAGTTGCATCCAAAATACTAGCCTGAGCATTTACATTTCCTGTACGAATCGAAATTACTTCTTTTGCAGGATTAGGATACACTTTTACTTGATTTGAAAAATCATTTATTGAAGTAGCATCTTCTAATGTTACAGTTACTGCAACTGGTGAACCTTCGCAATATGTTGGTGTCTGCTCTATTCTCCAATCGTAGAAATAATAGTAATACTGGTCTCCAAACGAAGATGTTTCTATTGTTACTAAATCACCAATTACATAAGGATAATTTACATTAACTTGATTATTTCTTTTCAAACGTGGACTAGGAAGATTCCAATTAGGTATCAATAAATTAGTTGCCTCATCTGTTCCTAACGTGTAATTAACACCTGGCACTAAATCAAAATTCAAAGTAATTGTTTGTATTCCTGTTATGTTTATAATTAATGAATCTAATAAATCACCTGCTTCATTTCTTAATTCAATCTTTCGGTCGCCAGGAGTATCTGTATGAACTACTACACTTACTAATTTACAAGTGTTCTGAACGGAGAAAATAGTAGTTGCATTTGTATTGTTGTCTCCACTGTATTGGCTGTTTCCACTTGGTGCGGCTAAACCTCCGTTAAATGTTCCTCCTCCATAAGATATAGTATTAGAAACATAATAAGAAGTGCTTGCATTTAATACAGGTGTTGTGAAACTATTTCCTGAAGCCAAAACATTTCCTCCTATTTCATCATACCATGTTAATAAATCGCCTGTGGCAGTTAAGGTAGTTGAAGAAGGCGATGTAATTATAGCATTCTCCACAATTGGTTCTACTGCAGTATGAACCACAACTTCTATTGCGCTTGAGCTAAACTCTGCACAAGCCCCTTGAATAGTTAAAGAATAAGTTCCTGATTCCGTAACTGTTAAATTCTGAACGTTTTGCCCATTGCTCCAAGCATAACCTGTAAGTCCTGATGGTGCAGTTAATTCAACACTTTGTCCTGCACAGAATTCAGTTGCAGACATGGCCTCAATAACAGGTGTTTCGTCAGGAGACAATTCAATTACTATTGTTCTGGTGGCAGCCGGGCAATCATTTCCTGTTTCTAACACTTTTACACCATATTCACCTGCGGCATTTATTTCAATTGATGATGTTGTTTCAGCAGTTGACCACAAATAACTAAAACCTTCTGTAGCTTGTAAAGTTAAAGTTTCTCCTTGACATAAAACTAATGGTCCGTCTCCTGTAATTGCAACCTGCGGAGAAACACAAACATTTTCTTTTACTGTAAGAAATTGATCAGCATTTGGATTTTCAATGGTTTGAGTATTTCCTGAAGGCCAAGAAATAACAACAGAATCAATTGTTGTTGCCGAGCCTAAACCAAAATGAAGTTGAGAAGAATAAACTGTTCCATAACTTTCCCCAGCTCTAACTTCTCTCATTTGAACTCCCCAAGGACCATAAATCATAGCTCTAGCTCCAATTGCACCTTGGTTACTCACAGTTCCTCTTAAATCTAGTGTGAAAAAGTGATTACTGTTAGCGGTATTATTTATCCAAACAATATCATCAACGTTGGTAGGAGTTGTATAAATATTAGCATAACTAGCATAAATATCAATTTTCCCATCGTGATTTAAATCACCCATTGAGTAAGACTCCATATTGCTGTTGTTAAACAAGCCTTCTACTTTCGTAAAAGTGTTGTCGCCATTGTTATGAAAATAACGAGAATCACTACCTGTAATAAAAATATCTACAAATCCATCATTATCAAAATCTTCAAATCCTGATTGGATTGGTGTTATATCATCAATATCGAATCCTGTTGTTGCAGTAATTTCAGTATAGTGTCCTGTTCCATCATTTTCAAAAATCTGACTTGCATAATCGTGATTCGTCAACAACAAATCTAAATCTGCATCATTATCAATATCTCCAAAAGATGCTGTCCATGTTTGCCAAGCTACATTTATTCCATATTCAGCAGCATTTTCAGTATACGTTCCATCACCATTATTTACGAACATTACATTTACCCGGCGAGGATCTGAACCATTAGATTGTGTAGAACTTTGACGGCATTTAGCAATGTATAAATCCATATCACCATCGTTATCAAAATCTGTAAAAACACTACCGTAATTTCCGGAATCTTTGGGGTCGTTGCCAATGTTTCCTGGATTAATGGTAAAGTTTATGATATTCGATTCTGTGAGCACACCAGTTCCATTATTTAAGTATATTCTTGAAGGACCATTATCATCACATAAAAAAACATCTGCCCAGCCATCATTGTTAAAATCTCCTGCAGAAGCATTTTGTAAAAAGAAATTTGAATTGGGCAATGTCGTAATTGTACCTGCAGTTCCTGCATTATTTACCATTAAAACTTTTACCCCAGAACTATTTCCACCTGCCACAATATCTTTGAAGCCATTGTGGTCAAAATCAGCCACACACATTCCCCATGCCCATCCTGAATTATTAGAGAAGCTTCCCAAAGAGATAGTTTGGTATGATTGATTTGTCTTTTGAACCTCTACAAATGCAGCTCTTCCTTGACTTAACCTAACGATATCATCTAGTCCATCATTATTCCAGTCAATAACCGTTACTGGGCATCCACTATGAAAGCTCGGAGTATTTAATCTGTTATTGGCATTGGTAAAATTTACCTGTGCATCCAAAGAGCCTACAGGTAGCATATTCATCAGCGCTGCTCCTGCAAGAATTAGTAATTTTTGTTTCATATTTTGTTTTTGATTTGTGAGGTATTATTTTTCAAATATCGCTATTTTTTCCTAATATCTATTTTAAAATTAACTTTCTGATTTCCTTTCGTTTATCTGCTGAAATAGAAATAAAAACAATTCCTTGGTACTGTTGTGTGCGCAATTCCCAACAATTTGAAGATTTTCTAAAAAAAGTTGATTTTAGCTTTTTCCCATCAGCTTGAAATACCTCAATTTCAGTTATTTGATCTATTCCATTTATAAATATAGACTCTGAAGAATTTGCAGGATTAGGAAAAATTGAAAGTTTCTTATTAGTTTGAGTATTATGCTCGCCCAATGGTATAAATACACTCTGCAAGGTATCTTCAGCCACTAATTCAGGAGTATGGTCTGCATTGTCGTACATACTCAAGAAAGTCTGAATCTCTGGTGCCGTTAAAGTACGCATTTCACCCAAAAAAGCAGGAGGAACCGCTTGATAATAAACCTTTACATGCGCATTTACCCTTTGTGTGAGCAAACTATATGGAAAATGAAAATGTAGTATGTCTTTTCCTGTTCCTTCAACAGAACCGTTTTTATTAAAATCTGCATCTGTTAAAGCTGCTCCAACAATTCTAACAGTATCATATGTGGAATGTGTGGTAGTAAAACCTGCAGGCGGTAACCTATTATCTATGATATACTCATCAGCACGTTCTAAAATAGTTGTAAAATCTCCATTTACATCAGCCATCATCATTTCATACACCTGCACTTGTTCTTCATTATTTATAACGTTGTGATGCCCTTCGTTTACTCCTGAATAATTCAAAATATGTCCTGATTCATCAAACAACCCACTTGCAAATAATGTATCTCCTGCTTCTGATGTCAAAATAAATTGCACAAAGGCTTTTCTTGCAGGATAACCACTTGGAAACTTATGCCCAGCCTTGTTGGTAAGGGTTACATCAAAAGAAACAGAGTCTTCTAAAAATACAGGGCTTGCAATTTCTGCTTTTAAGGTATTTCTCCTTAATTGGCGGCTGGTAGCAGCCAAAGTAGAGTCAAAATTGGCATCGTTTGCTGTTATTCCAAGTTCGCCTTTATTATCCTTCATCAACTGAATCATAAAAGTATTTGCACCAGCAAAAGTGTGCAAATTATATGGTGAACGACCTGGTAATGCATTGTAACCAACAGCAATCTTTACAGGATCCTCTATTTGAGGCATGTGGCAATTCTGGCAAGGTCTACTTTGGGCTGGATAAATGGAATTTAGCCATTCATGATAAGTGGCTTGCTCTACAAATGTATTTCCTGTTGCATTTCCCTCTAAATCAACAGTGTTAGAAATCAATGTATGGCATGGTGAACAAAAACTTCCCTCACTCACATGTGTGCTATATGTTGGAGTAAAATTAACGTACAACTGCATTGGGCCGGTCATTGGATTTACAAATGGGCCATAAGCTTTGCGTGTGGTATCATAGGGAATATTGCCAGTGAAAGTGGTTCCAATTCCGTTCGGACCAATCGCATGGCATCCTAAACAACCAACACCCGAAAGGCCAAGTGAATCTGTATCTAAATCATTTAAAGTATAGTGCTCGGCACCTCTATAAAAAGCATTGTAATGTCCCATCGGCGCATGACAAGATGTACAAAGCGATTGCAATTCGTTGGCATGATTGGGATTCATCATAGACTCTTGTCGTACTTTGGCCTTCCAAAGTGGATCTACTCCGGCTAAACCCATCATAGATGTTTCCCAATCGTCAAATAAATTTATATCAACACCCCCCAAAGTAACATTGGCTATGCCTTGAGGGTCTCTTCCATGGCAACCTTTGCAGCGTGTTGCTGGCAAAAAGATGGCATTGGTGTCTAAAATCCTTTCGTGTTTCTGAATTAAATCAGCAACATAAACTGCCCCTGGTTTATTAAATTGCTCTTCTCTACCCTTTAAAGAAGCACCAAAAACAATCAACAACACAAGAATTCCTGTTACTAGTAAAGTCTTCTTCACAAATTTCTGATGGTTTTCTTAAATAATTATCAAAATTTAAAGCTGTTTGTAGCGCCTTGATATTGATTTGGTAAAAATAGATGAATAGATTCAGATATCAAAATTAGGCAACATGATAATGTTAAAAAATCGAGGAGGAACGCAAATTTCATCTATTACTTAGCATTAACTTCGCAAAAATTTCCAAGCTTAAAAGGTTTGGCAAAATATTTAAAATGCTAAGAACACATAACTGCGGCGAATTGCGCCCTTCACACATCAATACCACTGTTACACTTTGCGGCTGGGTTTCTATCTCGCGCGACTTAGGAGGTTTAACTTTTGTAGTTATTCGCGATCGTTTTGGAATTACGCAATTGCGTTTTAACATGGACGAAAATAAAGCCCTCTGTGAACAAGCGCGTAAATTGGGCCGCGAATTCGTAATCCAAGCCACTGGATTAGTGGAAGAACGTACAGCCAAAAATTTAAATATTTCCACAGGAGAAATTGAAATTAAAGTAAGCCAGCTCACTATTTTAAATACATCTAAAACTCCTCCTTTCACTATTGAAGACGAAACTGACGGAGGCGACGATTTGAGAATGCGTTACCGCTACTTAGATTTGCGTAGAAACATAGTTCGTAAAAACTTAGAATTGCGTCACAGCCTGGCCAAATACATTCGTAATTATTTAGACCAAGCAGGTTTCTTAGAAGTTGAAACTCCCGTTTTGATTAAGTCCACACCCGAAGGAGCCCGCGATTTTGTAGTGCCTTCCCGCATGAATCCGGGAGAATTTTATGCATTGCCGCAAAGCCCTCAAACTTTCAAACAAATATTAATGGTAGCCGGCTTCGACCGCTATTTCCAAATCGTGAAATGCTTCCGCGATGAAGATTTACGAGCCGACCGTCAACCAGAATTTACACAAATAGACTGTGAATTGTCTTTTATCGAGCAAGAAGACATTTTGAACATTTTCGAAGGATTAGTACGGTCTCTTTTTGAAAAAGTAAAAGGCGTCGACATTCATTCTTTTCCTCGCATGACTTACGATGAAGCCATGGAAAAATACGGAAGCGACAAACCAGACATTCGTTTCGGAATGGAATTCTGCGACTTAACTACACAGACAAGAAATTCGGGATTTGCCATTTTTGACAATGCCGAGTATGTTGCAGGTATTGCAGTTCCCGGTGCAAGCGAGTTTACCAGAAAACAAGTTGATGAGTACACCGATTATGTAAAACGACCGCAAATTGGTGCTTCCGGATTAATATATGTGCGCTGGGGAGCTGATGGAAGTATAAAATCTTCGGTTGACAAATTTTTCTCTCCGGAGCAACTTCAAACTTGGTTACATGCTGCAGGAGCAAAACAAGGTGATATGCTCATGGTATTGTGCGGCGTTAAAACAAAAACACAAAAAGCCCTCAATGAACTGCGTTTAGAATTGGGCAATAAATTAGGCTTAAGACCTAAAGATACCTTTGCTCCACTTTGGGTTTTAGATTTCCCTTTGTTAGAATGGGACGAAGAAAATGCGCGTTGGCACGCCATGCACCATCCTTTTACTTCACCCAAACCCGACGATTTAAAATTAATAGAAACTGACCCAGGTGCAGTTAGAGCAAACGCATACGATTTAGTAATAAACGGCGTTGAAATTGGCGGAGGTTCTATTCGAATTTTCGACAAAGCATTGCAAAAAAGAATGTTCAGCCTATTAGGATTTTCAGATGAAGCTGCACAAGCCCAATTCGGGTTTTTAATGAACGCGTTTGAATTTGGAGCTCCCCCACATGGTGGAATTGCATTGGGCTTCGACCGTTTGTGTTCTATGTTTGGCGGTGCAGATTCTATTCGCGATTTTATAGCTTTCCCAAAAAATAATTCTGGCCGCGATATGATGATTGATGCGCCTTCTGCTATTGACGATGCTCAATTAAAAGAACTAAACATTGCCCTAAACCTAAAACATGGCACGCCAACAAATTAAATTCTTAGTATTTTTCTTTTTGGTTATTGCTAATATACCTGCTATAAAAGCACAAAGAAGACATACATATGCTTTTGAAAAGAATATTTTCTTACTAGATTTTACATCAAGTTTGGGTGCTTACAAGGAGCGGGATTTTGTTTCTCAACGCATTCCACTGTTTGTAGGTGCTGATATTGCAGTTTCAGAACAATTAGGTTTTGGTGTTTATGGGGGCTGGAGCCAGCGCACACGCAAACCTGCAGGTTACCCTCCTTATGATATTAACTATTACTATTACGGCGCGCGGTTTAGTTGGCATTTTACAAAGTGGTTGAGCGACAACACGCCCATAAAACTCGACCGTAGAAATGTGGATACTTATGCCACTATTTGGGGAGGAAGAAACTTAGCCAAAACAATAGGCTTTAGCCTAGGAGCTTCTGCTGGAAACGGAACAGTAAATCAAGTTGGAGCCTTTATAGGTGCCCGCATTTATACAATGTACCGAATAGGCGTTTTAGTGGAAATAGGCGCCGGCCCGTTTGGTGTGATGAATTTGGGGGTTTGTGTAAAAATTTAGTTTTTCGTTTTGTAAGCTTTGGGCGCATCCCTTCGGGCCGCGTGTTCGGCTATAGTTGCTTCCTTCGTCAGCAAGCTATTTGCCTCACCCACTTGCGCGAGCATTTTAGGGAAGTAGATGCATTACATCGAACGGTGGATCATACAGTCGTGAGAGGCTTCATGTAAAATACTATCACCCCTTCGGGGTTGGCATTAAGGTAAAAGTGGAGGCACAATGGCTTTGAATTTTGCATAACGATGAAAGGGACTTCTATTGACCAATATCTAACTTACAGACGCGCCAACGATTGAGACAACTACCGCCCGACGTAGGAGGGAGTAGTGGCGAAAGCGTGTCTGGCGCCCAAATTATTGTCTTATTTGCATCAAAACCATGCTTCTATCTTGTGCAAAAATGGTTTGTCCGTTAGAACCTCCCATGATGCTTTGGTAAACCAATCTGTAGTAATACGTGCCTGCGCTCAAATTTAAATCGGGGAAAATAATATTGGTGCAAGATATTCCGGAACCCAAAACTACTGGATTTACTAAGTTGTTTACACCTCCGGCTAATCCATCTTCAACACGGTAAACATTGCTTACGTTGGTATTAAATGTTGCATCGGTGCTGCGCTGAACCCAAATACTGTAGCGAAAACCATTGCTCAAACTACTGGCATTGTTAGTAGATTTTATGGTAATGTTTGCCATTACTAAAACTCCTTCAGTTTCTTGTGGAGCATCAACAATTGTAATTGTTTGTAGCGGAATGTCTAATATTTCAGCATTGCCCGAAGAATTAGGCAAAGTTTGAGCATACACTTGCGTGCAAACCGCACAATAATTAGTGCCATTTTCTAACCATAAAGAAGCCGCATTGGCTGTTCCCGCTCCTCCTAAAACAACAGCAGTAGGATCTGTTATAGATGTTGTTCCGATAGTTTTTGATTGGGCAAGTATAAGTGGACTTCCTCCCGCCCCAGTTCCTGAAGGACCTTGCGGACCTGCCGGACCTTGAATGCCTTGCGCTCCGTCTGCTCCTGCAGGACCTTGTATTCCTTGCGGACCGGCAGGACCTGTAGCTCCATCGGCACCGGTAAGACCTTGTAAACCTATTAATCCTTGCGGGCCTGCTGGACCAATTGGTCCGATTTCTCCTTGTTGGCCTTGCTCACCTTGTGGCCCCTGAATTCCAGGTGCTCCTTGCGGACCTGCTGGGCCAACCGTTCCTCCTCCACTATTACCCGAAACATCTGCGTAGAATGCATAAGGCACTGTGAGTAATTCGCTTGCACCAATATTGGTATAATTGGTTCCACCTTGTGGGTCAATCTCTACCAAAACCCATTGATTGGCTGCACTCCATGGTATGGAAGAAAAATCTCCTGTTAAAACTGTGCCTGTTCCTATTTTTAAGGAAAACAAACCAAACTGACTGGTAGTTGCTGTTTGCCGTTCAGTATATAAAACAGCACCAGTAGCGCTTCCGCTTAAAATGCTAATGCGTAAAGCTACATTTTGGTTTACAAAAACACCTCCAGCAGCATTTCGAGCTATTGCTTGGTAGTTAATAGCTTGCGGCACTTGCGCATACATTTTAAAAGAGAAGAAAATTAAAAATAACAGCAATTTTGGTAAGAGGTTTCTCATAAGTAATTCAATATTCATTTAAAAATCAAATGTAAGTTACACACATTTAAATTGTGCTTGTTTTTTAGCTTAGTATAAGCGCAAGAATAATATGAAAAAACTGTTCTTTTTCAAATCATTTAACTTTATTATTTCACCAAAATAATTTCCTGGGTACTTACCAAATTGCTTCTATTCAAAGCTCTATCTACAATTGTTACCTCATATTTTATGGTATCATAAGGTGAAAACGGATTATTAGTAAACAATTCAAAAATCAAATCTCCTTGTAGTACTTTGTTTTGTCCAACAGGAGTTAAATCTGGAATTCGGCTATTATTTGTAAGCGTATCGCCTCCTGGTTCAATTGGTGGCAGCACAATCTTAATCCATTCTCCATTTTGCTTTTCGAAATAATTAATGAAGAAATTAAAGTAAAACTTAGAACCATAATTAAAAGGAGGAAATGTATCGGCTGGACTCAAACCCATATCTCCATCACCATCTGTGAAAGCTAAACGCAAAACACCAGAAGAATCTTTACTAGAGGAATTCTTTATTTGATCAAAACCCACAAAAGTCAATGTTGGAATAGGACTAACTACTTCTTGTTTTTTACATCCATAAATGAACATAATCAATAAAATAAACTTGAGTACTTTTGAAAACTGAAACATTGCCCAAATATAAAGGAATTGAATCTACCTTCAAGAAACGATATTATTGAGAAAATATTCGCAATTCAAAATAAAAGCGAGTTTGAGAAATGTTGTTTGGCTGTGTTCAATTATCAAATAATGCATAATGAAGTTTATGCAGCCTGGGTTGCTGCCTTGGGAATTGATAACGCAAACGTAAAAAACATAAATGAAATTCCGTTTTTACCTATCTCCTTCTTCAAAAGTCATAAAGTAGTAGCTGCAGAATCTCCTTTTGATATCGAATTTAGTAGTTCAGGAACAACGGGAAATGTTACTTCAAAACATTATGTGAAAGATGTAGAAATCTATAAAAAAAGTTTCTTTAAATCTTTTGAAAAGCAATATGGAAAAACCGAAGACTTGGTTATAATTGGTTTGTTGCCTTCCTATTTAGAAAGAGAGGGTTCTTCACTCATATATATGTGTGAGCAATTAATAATAAAAAGTAATAAATCTGAAAGTGGATTCTATTTGAATGAATTTGAGAAGTTAAACAGCTTATTGACTCAATTAAAAAAGAGTAATCAAAAAACTATTTTATTTGGAGTTGCCTATGCTTTATTAGACTTTGCTGAAACAAGCCCGGCTGCTTGGGAAAATCTCTTTGTAATTGAAACAGGAGGAATGAAAGGAAGAAGAAAGGAAATGGTAAGGGAAGAATTACACGCAAGTATCAGAGAAAACTGGTCACTTACACATTTACATTCAGAATATGGTATGACAGAACTGTTAAGTCAAGCTTACTACGATGATAAAAAATCATTTGCTTGCCCACCATGGATGAAACTAATGATAAGAGACACTTCAGACCCTTTGCATCTTATTGGAGAAAATCAAACTGGAGGAATCAATATAATTGATCTTGCTAACATAGATTCCTGCAGTTTTATCGCAACTCAAGACTTAGGAAAGATAATAAATGACGAAAGATTTGAAGTTTTAGGGAGATTTGACCATTCAGATATTAGAGGATGCAATTTATTATTACAATAAACTAGAATTTTATTTTACTCATTTTTAATGACTTACCTTCAACTTTCTGGTTTTTTTTATCTGTTAATCTTATAGTTAAAAAAATGCTTTGTATTAAATTTGTACATAAAGATTAGATTACTATCTTTGCAGCCCGTTTGCAAAATCGCATACTATTTTAAAACATCATATAAGTGGATTCACTGAGTTATAAAACTGTTTCGGCAAATAAGGCTACTGTAACCAAAGATTGGGTACTAATAGACGCCGAAAACCTTATTCTGGGCCGATTAAGTTCGCATGTTGCCATGATTATTCGTGGCAAATACAAGCCTTCTTACACACCGCACGTTGATTGTGGTGATAATGTAATTATTATTAATGCTGAAAAAGTTGTTCTCTCTGGTAACAAAACCGACGAGAAGGTTTACACGCATTACACTGGTTATCCTGGTGGACAAAGATTTACTTCTCCTCGCGAGTTGCTAACTAAAAAGCCACAGGCAATCATTGAAAAAGCTGTAAAAGGCATGTTACCAAAAACTAAACTTGGTAATGCAATTTTCAATAATTTATTTGTCTACACAGGCAGTGAGCATCCTCACGCTGCTCAACAACCTAAAAAAATAAATATCAACGATCTTAGATAATGGAAACAATTAACACAAGCGGAAGAAGAAAAACATCAGTTGCTCGCGTATACCTTTCTGCAGGTACTGGTAAAATCACCATTAACAAAAAAGATCTTAACGATTACTTTACTGTGCCTTCTCTTCAGGGAGCTGTGCATCAGCCTTTCATGCTTACACAACAAGAAGGTAAATTCGATGTGAAAGCAAATCTTAATGGTGGAGGAATTACTGGTCAGGCTCACGCCTTAAGACTAGCAATTTCAAAAGCATTAGTTGAATTGGACGAAACTGTTAAACCTGTTCTTCGCGCTGCCGGATTAATGACACGTGACCCAAGAATGGTAGAACGTAAAAAACCAGGTCAGAAAAAAGCACGTAAACGCTTCCAATTCAGTAAACGTTAATCATTCAAGGAAAGAAAAATTATGTCAAGAATATCAACTGATCAATTATTGGATGCCGGAGTTCACTTCGGTCACCTTAAAAGCAAATGGAATCCAAACATGGCACCATACATTTTTATGGAACGCAATGGAATTCACGTTATTGATCTCAATAAAACTGTAGCGAAACTAGAAGAAGCTGCTTCTGCACTGAAACAAATTTCTAAGTCAGGAAAGAAAATTCTTTTTGTTGCTACTAAGAAACAAGCGAAAGAGATTGTTGCTGAAGCTGTTAAGAAAATTAACATGCCTTATGTAACTGAGCGCTGGCCAGGTGGAATGCTTACAAATTTCGCAACTATCCGCAAGGCAGTTAAGAAAATGATTACCATAGATAAAATGTCAACTGATGGTACTTTCGATACAATTTCTAAAAAAGAAAAATTAACCATTGCTCGTGAACGTGAAAAATTAGAAACTCAATTTGGTTCTATTTCAGACATGAGCAGATTACCAGCTGCACTTTTTATTGTAGATATCAGCAAAGAACACATTGCTGTTGCTGAAGCAAGAAGACTAAATATTCCAACTTTTGCAATTGTAGATACCAACTCAAATCCAAATTTGGTTGATTATCCAATTCCTGCAAATGATGACGCTGCAAAATCAATCTCTCTTATTATGGACGTTATTGTTGCTGCAATCCAAGAAGGATTAATCGACCGTAAAGTTGAAAAAGATAAAGGAGAAGAAGAAGGTAAAAAAGAAAAAACTGAAGCTGTTTCAACTGAAGCTGCACCAACAGAATAATTAACCCCCAAAAAAATATTATCATGTCAACTGTAGCAATTTCTGCTAGTGATGTAAATAAACTACGCCAAATGACTGGCGCTGGAATGATGGATTGCAAAAAAGCGCTTACCGAAGCTGGTGGCGATTTTGAAGCTGCCATAGATTTTTTACGTAAAAAAGGTCAAAAAGTAGCTGGTAACAGAGCCGACCGAGACGCAAACGAAGGTGTTGTTATTGCAAAAGTAAATGCTGATAACACAAGAGCAACCTTGGTTGTTCTTCATTGTGAAACTGACTTTGTAGCTAAAAACCAAGATTTCATTAATTTCACAACTTCAATTAGCGATATCGCGCTAAATCAAGCTCCTGCAAGCGTAGAAGCATTGTTAGACATTTCTTTAGATGGACTTCCTATCAGAGATCGTATTACTGAGCAAGTTGGTAAAATTGGTGAAAAAATGGAATTACGTTACGAGCAATTAAACGCTCCTTACGTTGTTGCCTACAACCACCCTGGAAATAGGTTGGCTACAATTGTAGCATTTAATAAAGCTGGTGTAGCAGGAATAGAAGCTGTTGGAAAAGACGTTTCTATGCAAGCTGCAGCAATGGCACCTGTTGCTGTTGATAAAGATGATGTGGACACACGCACTTTAGAAAGAGAATTAGAAATTGCACGTGAGCAAATCCGCGCTGAAGGTAAACCTGAAGAAATGGTTGAGAAAATCGCTGCAGGTAAATTGAATAAATTCTACAAAGACAATACGCTTTTGAACCAAGAATTTATTAAAGACGGAAAACTTTCAGTAAGACAGTATTTACAATCTGCTGATAAAGAACTAACTGTTACAAACTTTAAGCGTTTTGCTTTAGGAGCCTAATAATTTTTAAAAGAGAGAAGCAATTCTCTCTTTTTTTTTGCAATTAAGTCCCGTTAATTTACACGGGATTTTTTTTTGACCTAGAAAACCATTTATTTATGAAATATAAACGCATACTTTTAAAACTTAGTGGAGAATCTTTAATGGGCGAAAAGAATTTCGGAATAGAACCTGAAAGGATATCTCAATTTGCAAATGAAATAAAAGAAGTTGCTAGTCAAGGTGTAGAAGTAGCAATAGTTATTGGTGGTGGAAACATCTTTAGAGGAATACAAGCTGTTGAAGGAGGAATGGACCGTGTTCAAGGCGATTACATGGGAATGTTAGCCACAGTAATTAATAGCATGGCCTTGCAGTCTGCACTAGAAGTAATTGGTGTTCCAACCCGTCTTCAAAGTGCTATTAAAATGGAACAAATTTGTGAACCATTTATAAGAAGAAGAGCAATCAGGCACTTAGAAAAAGGCCGCGTTGTTATTTTCGGCGCTGGAACTGGAAATCCATATTTTACAACAGATACAGCCGCTACATTAAGAGCAATTGAAATTGAAGCTGATGTAATTTTAAAAGGAACAAGGGTAGATGGCATTTACACTGCAGACCCCGAAAAAGATCCAAACGCAGTAAAATACGAAACCATTTCTTTCACCGAAGTTTACGAAAAAGGATTAAATGTGATGGACATGACAGCGTTTACCTTGTGTAACGATAACAAACTTCCTATCATTGTATTCGATATGAACAAAAAAGGAAACCTCAACAAACTTATTACAGGCGAAAAATTAGGTACGCTGGTTGAGTTTTAACTTTTGAATTATTACTGAATTCACTTTTCTTTGCAAAAAATTAGATTATGAACGAATTGGTCAAACCCAAAATTGATGAAACTACTGCTTTGATGGATAAAGCGATTGCTCACCTAGAAAACGAACTTGCTAAAATTCGCGCAGGGAAAGCTAATGCGGGCATGCTTGATGGAATTTTTGTTGACTACTACGGAAATAACACGCCCTTAAATCAGGTTGCGAATATCAACACACCAGATGCTAGAACATTATCAATTCAACCATTCGAGAAGAAACTTCTTGGGGTTATTGAGAAATCTATTTTCGCTTCTAATATTGGACTTACTCCTATGAACGACGGCCAAGTTATTCGTATTGGTATTCCTCCCTTAACAGAAGAAAGAAGAAGAGACCTTGCAAAGCAATCTAAAGGAGAAGCTGAAAATGCAAAAGTAAGTATTCGCAATATTAGACGCGATTCTAATGAAGCAATCAGAAAAATGGTAAAAGACGGATTAGCAGAAGATCTTGCAAAAGATGCAGAAACCAAAATTCAACAAATTACCGATACTTATATTGTTAAAACTGATAAGATTTTAGAAATTAAAGAAAAAGAAATAATGACCGTTTAACCGTTTCAATTAAACATTAAAAAAGCCCTGCGAACGAATACTTCTCAGGGCTTTTTTTGTACATTCATATTTTGGGCACGCCCTTTCAGGTCGCGTGTTCGCCTGCACAAGGTGCTTGGCTCACCCGCTCGTGCGAGCAGCATAGGTAATGGAAAGATGTGTAAAAGGAATAATGAATAATTGGGCTGCATGGCTATTGGTTTTAAATGATTTGCCAAGGGTTTTAGCTGATTTACCAATGGTTTTAACTGATTTGCCAAGGGTTTTAACTGATTTGCCAAGGGTTTTAACCCTTGGATTTATGAATTCCTCCAATTCCAATTGGGTTTTAACCCAACAAACTCAACAGGTTTCATTATTTCCAAAAATCCTAAATAATGAAAACCAAAAGCTTTTTTACTACTCTACCGTAACTGACTTTGCCAAATTTCTTGGTTGATCCACATTACATCCCCTCATAATAGCGATATGATAAGCCAACAACTGCAATGGAACTACACACATTAATGGTGTTAATTCCTCATCAACTTCTGGTATTTCTATTGTATGATCTGCCAATGAAGAAACATCAACATCACCTTCTGTTACAATTGCAATAATCTTCCCGCCTCTTGCTTTTACTTCCTGCACATTGCTCAAAATCTTTTCGTATGCCCCCTTATTAGGAGCTATTACCACTACGGGCATTTCTTCGTCAATCAATGCGATTGGGCCATGCTTCATTTCTGCCGCAGGATAACCTTCTGCATGGATATATGATATCTCTTTCAACTTTAGCGCGCCTTCTAGTGCAATAGGGAAGTTGTAACTTCTTCCTAAGTACAAGAAATTGTTAGCGTCTTTGTAAATTGAACTGATATACTTAATCTTATCGTCCAACTTTAACATGCGTTCTACTTGATCTGGAATAGAGTCTAAACCAATCAATAAACTTCTGTATTTAGCCTCTGAAATTGTGCCTTTTTTATGCGCAAATACTAATGCCATTAAAGTTAATACGGTTACTTGAGCAGTAAATGCTTTAGTAGAAGCAACTCCAATTTCTGGTCCGGCATGGGTATATGAACCTGCATGTGTAGCTCTTGGAATGGATGAGCCAACTACATTACATATTCCGAATATTGTAGCTCCTTTAGATTTTGCCAGTTCAACAGCGGCAAGCGTATCTGCTGTTTCTCCAGATTGTGAAATAGCAATTACCAAATCATGCTCAGTAATAATTGGATTTCTGTATCTAAACTCAGAAGCGTATTCTACTTCAACAGGAATTCTTGCTAAATCCTCAATTAAATATTCACCAACTAAACCAGCATGCCAAGATGTACCGCATGCTACAATGATAATTCTTTGTGCATTAAGGATTTTATTTTGATAGTCAATAATTCCTCCCAAAGTAACCTCACCTAATTCTAGATTCAAACGTCCTCTCATATTATCTCTTATAGAGCGAGGTTGTTCATAAATCTCTTTTAACATAAAGTGATCAAAACCACCTTTCTCAATTGTTTCCAATTGCATCTCTAAAGCATGAATGTATGGAGTTTTATCTTGATTTTTTATAGTCTTGATTTTCATTTCCTTACCACGCTCCAAAATCACAATTTCTTCATCATCCAAATAAACTACGTTTCTAGTATACTCAATAATCGGAGTAGCATCCGATGCAATAAAATATTCATGATTTTGCCCGACACCTACCACTAAAGGACTACCTTTTTTGGCTCCAATCATTAAATCAGCATTATTCTTAGAAAGTATAACAATAGCATACGCTCCAACTACCTGATTCAAAGCCATCTGCACAGCTTCAACTAAATTGACTTTCTCATTTTTACGGATATTTTCAATAAGATAAATTAGTACTTCGGTATCTGTATCACTCTTAAAAACATGACCGCGGTTTATTAACTCCTTCTTTAAAGAGGCATAATTCTCAATAATTCCATTATGAATTATTACAAGTTCTTCATTCTCAGAATAATGAGGATGTGCATTTTTATCATCTGGAATTCCATGCGTTGCCCACCTGGTATGTCCTACGCCGATAGTTCCACTGACATCTTTACCAACAGTAAATGCTTCAAGGTCAGCAACCTTCCCTTTGCATTTAAATAATCGAATATCTTTATTTTTTTCAACGAGCGCAATTCCGGCACTATCATATCCGCGATATTCGAGTCTATGAAGTCCTTTAATCAAAATTGGGTAAGCTTCTTTTTCACCCATGTAAGCTACAATTCCACACATAATTTTGTTAGTTTGAAGGTAAAATTTGGTAAAGTAATTCTAATTTAATTGGTTTTATTGCATTGCTTCCCCCATTAATTTTCACTCGAAATGAGGAAACTCCTGTACCCTTTGCTTGAATAAAAAGGCCACGATCCACTGCTTTTCCATCAAAAATGGATTGGATATACCTTGTTATATTAAATTCGTACTGTTTCGTATTCGGTTTATAAGAACTTCCCGCATAATCCTCACTCACAAGCAAATCTGGAATTAATGTTAAAGTACCATCTTCAGATTTTGTGATAAGATTTAATTGGGGATTTACGGGATATATTCCTATTGATGAAGAATCAACAGGAACAAAAAGTCTTGCTTTGTTCACCAGAATGTTTCTTCCCGCTTTCCAAGCCATTAAGTTCGGAAATTGGATTTTTGTGCGAAGGCCTCCCATTGTTTGTACAAAAGAATAGTCTTGGCCCAACCCTGGATTATTTAATAAATCTAGAACCTGTTGAGAATATTGATGATTAAACTGAGTAAACCTTGCTGCATTTTCATTTACTACAAATGAAATTCTAAGGCTGTCTTGAGATAAATTTTTATAAAACATATCAATTCTGGCACCAGCCAGCAAGTTAAAGTCTAATATTGCACCTTTTCCATTTTGATTATTTGGCAATTCAGAAGTAATTTTTACTCCTTTAAAAAGAGAAAGAAACGCATCAGCACTTAATAAAGAACTAGGGTTTGCTGCTATTTCATTTGCGACGTTTAAATCTAAAGGAATCCTGAGTTGAGGTGATTCTTTTTTCCCTGTTACTCTTACACTATCTGCTAATAACGGAAGAACAGGACCGATTGAACCTATTGGGTTAGAAGAAACGGTTACAATTTTATTACTATAGTAAACATCACTGAGCGTTAGGCTTTCTTCTAATCTGTAAACTTTTATTGATTGCAAACCATTAAGTTTACTAATGTCCCCATAAGCACTCCTATATGGCAGCACAAGAATAAAAGAGTCTGCTACAAAGCCTTCTCCAAGAATGATATTACTTACACTAGGTCTAAATTGGGTAACAATACTTGCATTAATAAACCCAAGATATGGATCTTGGTAAGAACCCAGAAGATTATAAACTAATTCGTCAGATTTTACGGAATCTTCTCTTTCCAAAGAAGATTGCACAGCTAAACTATCTGTTCTTAAAAGATTTATAACATCTCCAGGATCTTGAACTTCTAAGCCTAAATCTGGTTGCTTACAACCCTGAAATACAACTAATACAAAACTTAAAATTAAAGCAGAACATTGATTAACAGTGAATCTGCCAAAATGGAATTTTCTCAAAAGGTTTTAATAAAACGTTCTTTAATCAGCCATTTCGGCTACCGACTCCCCCAATAAAACCTCATCATAAAATGCGTCATAAGCATTTGCATAATCTTCTGTATTTGTGCTCAAAATCAAAGGTTTCTTAAGTGAAATAGCATAATCTATTAATGATTTATCTATTGAATCACCACCTACAATAACCCCATCTGCAAATTGAATTGCGTGCTTACTCAAATTCTCGTAAGTTGGATTCTTTAATATTTCAACACTTTCTGCATCTATTCCATCTAACATTAACTTTTCAGGTAATCTATGATTTAAAGCAGCAGGGAAATTATCATTATATAACGAATAGACTACTTTACTATCTGCAAACAAGGGGTCGTCTTTATAGTTTTTCTTGATTAAAACGGGCAATAATGCTGTTAACCAACCTTGACAATGAATAACATCTGGTGACCAACCCAATTTCTTTACTGTTTCAATTACACCTTTGCAGAAAAACAACATTCTTTCATCGTTATCTTGAAAATACTCTTCGTTTTTATCAGTTAAAACAGATTTACGCATAAAAAATTCTTCATTATCAATAAAATACACTTGCATTCTTGCTGCTTGAATTGATGCAACTTTAATTATTAATGGTTGGTCGTTGTCATCAATGATTAAATTCATTCCCGATAATCTGATTACCTCATGCAATTGATTACGTCTTTCATTTATACAGCCAAATCGAGGCATAAAAGTTCTAATCTCACGTCCTTTTTCTTGAATTGCCTGCGGTAATTCACGAGCTATTTTAGCAATATGTGAATCTGGCAAATAAGGGGTTATTTCTTGTGATACAAACAAAATTCTTGTTTTGGACATAAGCAGTTTTTTAGTTAAAAAATGAGTAAATCAACATGCTGAGAATTAATTAGAAACCCAAAATAAAAAACGATAGGCTGTTTTGCGAGCATGCAGTATTATTTGAAAACACAAAATTACGAAAAAAAATCGGAGAATATCAAGAACAATCTATTAGCTTTGCGAGCTGTTTTATCCTAAATAGCGGATTTAGCGCTGATTAACTCCGAATTATTCTTGCTATTTTCTGCGATTCACCATGAAAATATTCCGAACTGCTTCAGAAATCCATCAATACTGCATTAATTTAAAAATATCTCATTACAAAATTGGGTTTGTTCCCACTATGGGAGCTCTGCATAATGGCCATCTTTCTTTATTAGATTTATCATTGACTCAAAATGATATTACCGTATTAAGCATTTTCGTAAATCCTTCTCAATTCAATGAATCTCTCGACTTCAAAAATTATCCTAGACAAGAATCCAAAGACTTATTAATAATAGGCAATAGAAATTTAGATGCCGTTTTTATACCATCTGTTGAAGAGATGTACAACAAAAATGAATCTTTACTTGAATTTGATCTTCAAGGATTAGATAAAGTGCTTGAAGGGAAATGGAGACCAGGACATTTTAAAGGTGTGATTACGGTGGTAGACAAATTGTTTAAATTGATAAATCCTGACAAAGCATATTTTGGCGAAAAGGACTTTCAACAACTTTGTATCATAAAAAAAATGAGTGCCAATCTTCATCCTACTATTGAAGTAGTTGGCTGCGAAATCATAAGAGAATCAAATGGGTTAGCTATGAGTTCTCGGAATGCACTTTTATCAGATACTGAAAAATCTGAAGCATTAATAATTTCAAAAACTTTATCTAAAATAAAGAGCAATTGGGACAAATCACCTATTCAAGAATTGTTGGATAATGCAATAGAAGAATTTAATAAAAGTAGCTTGAAATTAGAATACTTGGAAATTGTTGACGCTGAGACTTTGATTTCTATTTCCCAGAAAACAAATAGAAAATCAATAGCATGCATTGCTGCTATTTGCGGAACAATTAGATTGATAGACAATGTAATACTTTAGTAACAATTGTTCTTCTAATAGTTTTAATGTAGGTTTGCGCCCGATATGCAAATTCAAGTTCTAAAATCTAAAATTCACAGGGTTACTGTTACAGAAGCCAACTTGAACTACATTGGTAGTATTACTATTGATGAAGACCTTATGGATGCGGCAAATCTAATAGAGAATGAAAAAGTGCAAATTGTAAATATAAATAATGGGGAAAGGCTTGAAACTTATGTTATAAAAGGACTACGTAGCTCTGGAGTAATTTGTTTGAATGGACCTGCAGCAAGGAAAGTGACCGTAGGTGATATAATAATAATTATTTCTTATGCTTTACTTGACTTTAATGAAGCAAAGAGCTTTAAGCCTTGGGTGATTTTCCCTGACACCATTAACAACAAACTTTAAAATGAAGAAGATTTGGACATCTATTAAGTATTACATTTTTCTTCTTGTTGGATTACTCCTTTTATACTTTGTTTTTAAGGATGTAGATTTCAATAGAATGTGGCAAGAAATTAAAGGTGCTGATTTTAAATGGATTGGAGCTTCATTCTTGTGTGGTTTATTAGCTTTAGCTTCAAGAGCAATGAGGTGGCAGATAATACTCGCACCTCTTGGTTATAACCCTTCTTTTATGCATTGCTTTTATGGAGTTAATATTGGATACCTTGCAAACATTGGCTTTCCCAGAATGGGAGAAATAATTCGCTGTACAATACTAAATCGGAGTGATGATATTCCTGTAAGTAAATTAATAGGCACAATCATTTTAGAAAGGGTGATAGATGTTATCATTCTATTGTCATTGATTGTCGCAGTTATTTTTGCTGAATTTGACCACTTTGGAATGTTTTTTATTGACTTCTTTGCAGTAAAATTTACTCCACTCTACCATAAAATAGCAGCTATTGGATGGATTGTTTACCCAATCTTGGTGATTCTGATGTTATTGGTATTTTTTGTTTTTAAAAGTTTACTTAAAAGGTTTCAGCACATTGCAATTGTTCAAAAAGTAAAGAAGTTCGTTTTTGAAATTGGAGATGGATTTAGCACATTGTTTAAAATGCGAAAACGTGGAATGTTTATTTTCCATACTGCATTTATATGGATCAATTATTTTGCTATGACTTGGTTGTGCTTTTTTGCTTATGCACCGACGAAAGCTTTAAAAGCAATTGATGGTTTATTTATGACTGTAGTTGGCGGACTTGGAATGAGTGCACCAGTTCAAGGTGGCTTTGGAGCCTACCATTTTTTAGTTGAAAAAGCACTTATGCTTTTTAACATTTTACCATCGGTAGACCCTTCCACTGGCAAAGAATTCAGGCCAGGTTTGGTCTATGCAACAATTGTTCATTCTACACAATTTATTCTTATTGTTATTGCTGGAACACTTTCATTAATTGCATTTTATTTATTAAAAAAAGGAAATAATGAAACTCAACAACTTTAATTACCTCGAAAATAAGATTTTTACTGATTTGATAGCATTTTCAAGATTGTGCCATCTATGGAAGTTAAAAGATGAAAAAATAATCTTTACTAATGGTTGTTTCGATATTTTACATAGGGGACATATTAGTTACCTTGCAGCTGCTGCTGATTTAGGAACAAAACTTATTGTTGGTATTAATAGCGATGCTTCGGTAAAAAAACTAAAAGGACCTTCTCGGCCTATAAATTCTTTTGAAGACAGGGCCTTAGCGCTTGCTGCTTTGGGATTTATAGATGCTGTAGTAGAATTTAAGGAAGATACACCAGAAAAATTAATAAAATTAGTTTCACCCCAGATTTTAGTAAAAGGAGGAGATTACAAAATTGAAGAAATCATAGGAGCAAAATGGTTGGCTCAGAATGGTGGAGAAACAATTGTTATTCCTTTCACAAAAGGTTATTCCACTACTAATTTTTTAAATGATTTAAAAAAGTAAGTTGTTTAACAATTTTATTGTAAATTTGTACTACCTCAAAGAACAATCGCAATGTTTAAAAGAATTTTAATATTATTTGCACTTCCCTTATTGATGCTACTTTCTGGTTGTTCTACAAATCAAGAAAGCAAAATAGTAGGAGTGTGGGAATTAACAAGAATGGATGCTTTACCTGGGGAATACCCCCTTGAACAATGGGAATTTACTGCTGATAATGACATTCTTAAATACGAAGTAACTGAAATTGAGAGGAATTTACTCTCAGTCGGGAGATGGGGAATAACCAAAAGAAATCGTTTAAATATTGAAAAATTTGACGTAGGATTTAATGGTGATTGGACAATTGTAAAATTAGATAATGATGTAATGAGAATAGTACTTCCTGTAATTATTGAAGAAAGAAATGCAGGTCAGGTGTTTAAAGAATTTTCAAGGGCATTTTAAATCAATCAAAAAATTATCCTGAGTCCCGCTTATGCGGGATTTTTTATGAATGGCAAAAACCAAAACTAATTTCTTTTGCCAAAGTTGCGGGCATCAATCGCCCAAATGGCTTGGTAAATGTCCTTCTTGTGAAGCATGGAATAGCTTTACCGAAGAAATTGTTCAAAAAGAAGGTCACTTAAAATCTTGGGTTACAGGAGATAAACAAGCTAAAGCCCCTCAACCGGTAAAAATAAACGACATTGAACAACATAATGAAGTTAGAATAGATACTGGTGATAATGAACTAAATAGAATTCTTGGTGGAGGTTTAGTTCCAGGATCTTTAATTTTACTGGGCGGCGAACCTGGAATTGGGAAATCAACTTTAATGTTACAAATTGCCGCTAAAACTACTAGACTTAAAGTACTATATGTTTCTGGTGAAGAAAGCGAACAGCAAATAAAAATGAGAGCTGAACGAATTGGAATAGGAAATGAATCTTGCTTTGTGCTGGCAGAAACAGGCACCAAGCGTATTTTTCAACACATTTCCCATATAAAACCTCAATTGGTGGTAATTGATTCAATTCAAACCTTACAAACAGACACCATAGAATCTTCTCCTGGAAGTGTTTCTCAAATAAGAGAATGCACAGCTGAACTCTTAAGATTTGCTAAAGAAACTGCAACTCCTGTTTTATTAATTGGTCATATAACTAAAGATGGCCAAATCGCTGGTCCTAAAGTTTTAGAACACATGGTAGATGTGGTGCTCCAATTCGAAGGAGACAGAAATCATTTATATAGAATTGTTCGTTCAGTTAAAAACCGATTCGGATCTACTGCTGAAATGGGTATTTATGAAATGGCGGGAGAAGGTTTAAGGGAAGTGTTAAATCCATCACAAGTGCTATTATCACAACTAGAAGAGCCATTCTCTGGAATAGCAATTTCCGCTACAATGGAAGGTGCAAGGCCATTACTGATTGAATCGCAAGCATTAGTAAGCACAGCGGTTTACGGAACCCCTCAGCGCTCAGGAACGGGATTTGACCTTAGACGGTTAAATATGCTTTTAGCTGTAATAGAAAAACGTTGCGGTTTTAAATTAGGGCAAAAAGATGTTTTTTTAAATATTACAGGTGGCATTCGTACAGAAGATCCCGCTGTAGACTTAGCTGTTATTTGCGCAATTCTTTCTTCGGATTTAGATATGCCAATTCCAATGAAAACATGTTTCAGTGCGGAAGTTGGCTTAAGCGGAGAAATAAGACCAGTTAGCAGGATAGAACAACGCATTGCAGAAGCGGATAGAATGGGCTTTTCTCAAATTCTTGTTTCTGAATATAGCTCTAAAGGGCTAAAAACTGACAAGTTTGGAATCCGTGTGATTCCAGTTAAAAAGATAGAAGAAGCTTTTAGAATTCTGTATGGGTAATTTGTGAATGAATACTTTTCCCCGCTAAAAAACTCCAGGAGAACATAAAATTGCAATTCCAGTTTCGTTGGTAAGCAACCTTTCTTTATCTGCATTTGCGAAATAAGAATGCTCAGACGAGGCATGAGCCATTATTGCAATCAAATCAATATTATTATTCTCTGCGTATAACAATGTTTGTTTTGCAAAACCAAATGAAACAACACTAGATGGCTCAGAAACTTCAGATACCATAATTCCCTCATCAAAGAACAATTGTTTTGCGTTTTGCTTATTTACATTTAATTCTTCTGTAGTTTCTTCCAGTGGCCTTTTAATGGAATAAATTACAACGGTTGCTTTAGATGCTTTTGCAATTTTGGCAACAGCCAAAGTAAGCAACTTAAATTCAGCATGAGAGCCAACTGGTAGCAATATTTTTTCGAAATGGTCCACCGGATGTGATGTTTTTTGCACAACAATACTTGGACAAGTATTTCCTTTTAATAATTTAAGAATATCTGCCCCAAATAGGTTTTGTCTTATGCCACGGGCACCATGTGTTCCTATAACCATTAAATCGAATTGACCTTCTTTAGCTGTTATGTTAATTGCTGAAATTATATGGCCTTTTACTATCCTTGGGTATGCAACTATACCTTTTTCTGATAAAGACTCCGCAATTTTCTCCAATAAAAATTCTGCCTTACTGTGCTCATCATCATGCACAATATGCAATAGTTCTAAATTTACATGAAGTGTATCGTTTAATAAAGAAGCTTGTTGAACAGCTGTATCTGAAGCTTCCGTAAAATCTACTGGAACAATTATTTTATATGGTGATGAATTCATAACTTTCTGATTTAATAAATGGTTGCTATAACTTTTAACTCAATTGCGATAGGTGTTGGAAGACAGTTTATTTCTATTGTTGTCCTGCAAGGTAAGTTTTCTTTAAAATACTCTGCATAGATACGATTGTAAACTATAAAATCATCTTTCATATTGGTAAGATAAACTGTTACGTCTACAATATTATCCCACGAAGAACCACAATCTTCGAGGATGTACCTAACGTTATTAAATACAGAATTGCATTGAATTTCAATATCATAACTTACAACTTCACCAGTTTCATTCAGTTCTACACCAGGGATTTTTTTACTTCCTTTTTCCCTAGGGCCTACACCTGATAAGAATAGTAAATTACCAACTCTTCTTGCATGTGGATAAAGTCCAACGGGTTCAGGAGCGCGGGAGGAATTCAATTTATCTTCAATCATTTTAATAAAATTCTAAACAACAAATAACAGAAGTTTTAATCAAAATCTCGATATAAAAAAAGAATCACAATAATGTTCAATTGATTTGCTATTTTTGCCCATTATTGGAGGATTAGCTCTCCCAATAGCTATCGGGAGCCTATACGCTTGATGATAATATTTTATGGGGGATTAGCTCATTTGGCTAGAGCGCTTGCCTGGCAGGCAAGAGGTGACCGGTTCGAATCCGGTATTCTCCACCATTTATTTATAAGAAATTTTGATTATCCATTTAATTGAAATTTGGGCTTTTATTATCTCTTAATTGATAAAGTTGAAGTTATAATTACTACTTTTACAAAGCATAGAATTTTACCATCATTTAAGCTTTGTATTTCTTTAAAGTCTTTAAGATACTCATTTGGTTTGCCTTTTTTTTAGTGTTAAACTACAATTTAAAAGGCCAAAATTCTCCTATTTTCCCATTTGAAGAAAACAATGGGCAGTGGGCTCAAGATTTTCATTATAAACTAAAATTACGCTGGGGAAAAATTTATTTCGGAAAAGATGGAATAACTACAGAAACATGGGACCAAATTGCTAAAAAAGAAATACTTCATTGTTTACATGATAAGCTTGAAAACTGTGACGTGTTAAATTCTCCACTTAATCAGCATGCCTTTGAAGTTAAATTCATAAACATCTCTTCAAATTGCAAGATTATCTCTTCATCAAAATCGAAAGATTATTCGAATTACTTTATAGGAAAAGAAACAAGTCGATGGAAATCAAATGTTCACAATTATAATTCAATAACCTATGAAGGAGTTTGGCCTGGCATTAACGTAAAATATTACACAAAAGAAGGTTTTTTGAAGTATGATATTATTATTGATAAAGGTGCCGATCCATCAAAAATAAAACTACAATATAACGGTCAAAATCAGTTAAAACTAAAAAATAACATTTTAACAATTAAGACTTCTGTTGGTGAAATCGAAGAGCTTGCGCCATTTGCATATCAAGAAATTAATGGTATGAGAGTTCTCGTTCCTTGTGATTATCAACTAAAAAAAAATGTATTGAGTTATAAATTAGCAGAATACAATAAAGACTATCCGCTTATTATTGACCCTGAAATTATCTTCTCCACTTACTCAGGAAGCACGGGAGATAATTGGGGAACAACTGCCACTTATGATACTTTAGGAAATGGTTTCGCGGGTGGAATTAATTTTGAAACTGGTTATCCTACAACAATAGGAGCATATCAATCAAATTTTGGTGGAAACTCTGATGTGAGCATCACAAAATACAATTCTACCGGTTCTGAAAGAATTTATAGCACTTATTACGGTGGAAACCAAGGGGAATTACCTTATTCTATGGTCGTAGACCAATGGGGAAACCTTTTAGTTACAGGTGTAACAGGCTCCTCCGGTTTACCAATTACTGCAGGTGCTTATGATGCCACATTTAATGGAGGTACTTCGTTTGGTTTATGGCAAAGTGGTAATCCTATAAATCCTTTCCTGTCTAATTATCCTAATGGTGCTGACATTTTTCTTGCAAAATTTTCTCCAGACGGGACTCAATTACTTGGGTCGACTTTTTTAGGTGGAAGTGGGAATGATGGTTTCAATTTGTCTTCTGAATTGAATAAAAATTATGGTGATATGCACCGCGGTGAGGTTATTGTTGATCAAGCAGGAGATGTATTTGTAATTGGAACAACGCAATCAGATGACATCAATACTGTAAATGCATGGCAACCAAATTATGGAGGAGGTTCTCAAGATGGAGTAGTATTTAAATTAAATCCACAGTTAACAAATATGTTATGCTGTTCATATATTGGGGGTAATGCAGATGATGCTGGTTACGGAATGCAATTAAGTGCTTCTAATGAGATTTATTTTTGTGGTGGTTCCAATAGCACTTCTATCACTGGTATGAATGGTTTACACACAACTAACACAGGAAATGTTGATGGTTTTATAATAAGGGCTAATCCCAATTCAGGAAGCTTAATTGCTGGCAGTTTTCTTGGCACTACAAGTTATGACCAAGCATATTTTGTGCAAGTAGATAATAACGGAGATGTAATTATTCTTGGCCAAACTCAAGGAAATTACCCTATACAAAGTAGTGCAGGAAACCCTTTGTATTCTGTTTCTGGAGGAATGCTGTTTTTCGATAAGCTTAATCCTAGTTTAAATCAGTCTATTTGGAGTACAACTTTTGGTGCAGAAGGAAACCCAAGTTTCTTAGTGCCTTCTGCATTTTTAGTTGATTATTGTGGATTTATTTCTTTTTCTGTTTGGGCTGGAGAAGTAAATGCAACACTTACGAGCACAACTATTGGTTTACCTGTAACTCCAGATGCTTTTCAAAACACTAGTACGGGCAGCGATTTTTACTTAGGTGTTTTAACGGAAGATGCTGCCTCTTTGCATTATGCAACTTTTTTTGGAGGAGCTCAAGACAGAGAACATGTGGATGGAGGAACCAGCAGGTTTGATAAAAATGGTGTAGTTTATCAGTGCGTGTGTTCCGGATGCGGACCAACAGCTAACGATTTGCCAATTACTCCTGGAGTTTGGTCAGCAACCAATAACAGTGATAATTGCAATGCGGCACTATTCAAATTCGACCTTTCTGAATTCTCTGCCATTGTAAACGAAGCTGTTCAAAGTAATTTTTGCTTGAATCAGGCCATTCAATTTCAAAATTTAAGTACAGGAACATCAGAGTTTTTTTGGGATTTTGGTGATGGCAATACATCTACAGAAGTGAGTCCTTCTCATGGTTATGATTTTCCCGGAATTTACAACGTGATGCTAATTGCTGTGGGTGATGGTTTATGCGTAACTGCAGATACAGCGTATACTCAAGTTGAAGTAGCGTCAGTACTCAATTTAACATTTATTCCTCCTATGGCAATTTGCAAAGGAGAGAGTATTCAATTACAAACAGAAGGCGCTGAGCAATATTTCTGGCAGCTTACCAATGGATTAAATCCAAATGAACAAACAATTCCCAACCCTACAGTAACTCCATCCATAACTACAACTTATACAATAATCGGCTCTAATAATTGCGGAAGCGATACTGCATTTGTAAATGTTCCTGTAATTGACTTTAGTATTCAATTAACAGCTTCTGATAATGAGATTTGCGAAGGGCAAACCATAAATGTTACTAGCACATCAGCAGCAACTTATCTATGGCAACCAGCTACACAAGTAAATAATCCTTCTGCTCAGAATGTAATTTTCATACCAACAGAAAGTGGTTTTATAAGCTTGCTGGCAACAGATGCTAATAATTGTACAAGTAGGGATTCGTTATTTATTGAAGTTGATAATTTCCCAGTTGCAAGCGCACCAAATGATACAATTTTGTGTTTAGGTGATGAGTTATCATTAAACTTTAATACCACTAATACAATTGTATGGACAAATCTCCAAGATAATAGTTCATCAAATGGAGAAACTATCACAATTAATCCAACTCAAGGTTTGGCTTATCAACTAGCAGTATCCAATTCATGCGGAATTTCAAGAGATACTATTCAAATTGACGTTAGTATTGTGGTTCCAACTGCTGGTCCCGAAAAAGAAACTTGTGTAAGCGAGCCCATTTCTGTATACGCAACAGGCGGAGTTACTTATAGCTGGCTACCTGCTAGTGATTTCATAGCGCCTAACAGTAGCACAACCACTTTAACTCCAAGAGAAAACATAAATTACAAAGTTATTGTTGAAAATGAAATTGGTTGTCAGGCAATTGCTGACTTACCAATTACTTTATTCCCTATAGGGTTTGTTTCAGCCGGAGAAGATAAAATAATTGAGTTTGGAGAAAAAACCACTTTAAATGGTGCTAGTTCTCAAGGGGCTTTGGTTTGGACTCCTGATTATAGATTGAGTTGTTTAGATTGTAAACAACCAACTTCAAGTACTGATTCTACTATAAAGTACACAGTAACGTTAACAGATAGTTTTGGGTGCAAATACAGTGATGAAACTTTAGTTTTGGTAGAAGGTTCATTATATATTCCTAATGCGTTTACTCCAAATGGAGATGGGATAAATGACTTCTTCGGACCTGAAGCAAAAGATGTGACAAGGTTTTCATTGAAAATTTTTAATCGCTGGGGTGAAGTAATTTTCACTTCAAATAACTTGAAAAACAGTTGGGACGGAACATTTAAAGGAAAAACTGCTCAGAATGATGTATACGTTTATCAACTCAATTACGAGTTTAACACAGGAAAAACGAGCAATTTTGTTGGTAGGGTTACTTTGATTCAATAATAAACTTGAATCCATTGTAAAATACTGTTTAATCCTAATTTCATTCGAGTACAATTTTTAACTTCGCGCAAAATTTAAACGATTCATATCATGCAATTCCGTAAAGAACACGATACAATGGGCGAAGTTCAAGTGCCTGCAGATAAATATTGGGGAGCTCAAACTGAACGTTCACGCAATAACTTTAAAATTGGTCCTGAGGCTAGTATGCCTAATGAGATTATCTATGCTTTTGCCCATTTAAAAAAGGCTGCTGCACAAGCTAATCATGATTTAGGTGTACTAAGTGGAGAGAAGAGAGACCTTATTGGTCGTGTATGTGATGAAATTCTGGAAAAAAAGTTAGATGACCAATTTCCATTAGTTATTTGGCAAACAGGCTCAGGAACGCAAAGTAATATGAATGTGAATGAAGTGATTGCCTACAGAGCTCATGTGCTTAGTGGTGGTCAACTAACTGATGACAAAAAAGTATTGCATCCCAATGATGATGTCAATAAAAGTCAATCAAGTAATGATACTTACCCAACAGCAATGCACATTGCAGGATATACAACTGTTGTTGAAAAAACTTTACCTGGCCTCACTTTATTAAGAGATACTTTGTCCAAAAAATCTAATGATTTTGCAAGTATCGTTAAAACAGGCCGTACCCATTTTATGGATGCAACTCCTTTAACTTTAGGACAAGAATTTGGTGGTTATGCACAACAACTTACCAATGGAATTAGGGCTATTAACAATGCACTTGAAATGATTCTTGAATTGGCATTAGGAGGAACTGCTGTTGGAACAGGATTAAACACACCTAAAGGATATGATGTATTAGTGGCTCGAAAAATTGCAGAATCAACGGGTTATCCTTTTATAACTGCACCTAATAAGTTTGAAGCCTTGGCTGCACACGATGCAATGGTGGAACTTTCTGGAGCTTTAAAAAGAGTGGCAGTTTCGTTGATGAAAATTGCAAATGATATTAGAATGTTGAGTTCAGGTCCTCGTTCGGGAATTGGTGAAATTATTATTCCCGACAATGAACCTGGTTCTTCTATTATGCCCGGAAAAGTAAATCCTACGCAACCAGAAGCTTTAACAATGGTGTGCGCTCAAGTAATGGGAAATGATGTAGCTGTTTCTATTGGAGGTTCAAATGGTCATTTTGAATTGAATGTATTCAAACCTTTAATTGCAGCCAATGTGCTACAAAGCGCTAATTTATTGGGAGATGCTTGTGTTTCCTTCACCAACAATTGCGCTATTGGCATTGAGCCCAACTTACCACAAATTAAATTGCATTTAGAAAATTCTTTGATGCTGGTAACTGCACTCAATACGCACATAGGTTATGAAAACGCTGCAAAAATTGCAAAAACAGCACATAAACAAGGTAAAACTTTGCGCCAAACTGCCATTGAATTAGGTTTAGTAACTGATGAGGAATTTACGGCTTGGGTGGACCCTTTAAAAATGGTATAAATTATGCTAAGCGCGGTCATGATTCCAAAAAAAATCCTCGCTTTTTGCCTATTTTCGACTTCTTTGGCAATCGCACAAAGTCCTGCTGAAACTGCTAAAGGCGTAAATCAATTAAGTTGGGAACTTTCTAAACTCCTCTATCAACAAGACAAAAATCTTTTTTGTTCGCCTTTGAGTGTATCCCAAGCATTAGCTATGACTTATGCTGGGGCAAAAGGAATAACGGCTGAAGAGATGAAAAAAGCCTTGCATTATCCAGGAGATTCGGTGCATGCAGGATTTTCTGCATTAAATTCAATCTTTAAAACTATTAATGATAGTGGAAAAGTAAAACTCGCGGTGGCTAATGCACTTTGGACGAAATTGATATTGGCTCCAGATTTCTCCACTAAAATGAAGAAATATTATCAAGGGGAATTTTATAAACTAACAAATGAAGTTCCTATTAACGCATGGGCAGAAAAGAATACCAATAGCTTGATTAAAAACTTATTACAACCTGGAGAAATTACACCAGATGTTAAATTGGTTTTGACAAATGCAGTTTATTTTAAAGGAAACTGGAAAAATCCATTCGACAAAGAAAGTACTTCAAAACAACCATTTTTCCTGAGCAATAAAACAAGTGCAGAAGTAGAACTGATGCAAAATGAAACCTATTATAGATACCATGAAACGAATCAATACCAATACATAGAACTTCCTTATGAGGGCGATAACGTTTCTATGATTGTAATTTTGCCGAGAAAAGAAAGCACTGTGAATGAAGTTTTTGAAGGTTTGAATGCGGAACAACTATTAGCAACTCAGTCTAAAGCTTATCTAAAAAAAGTAACCTTGTTTCTTCCTAAATTTAAATTTGGAACTTCCTATGATTTAATTCCCCCTTTAGAAAACCTAGGAATAAAGTCTGCATTTAAAGGTGGCAATTTTTCAGGAATTACTAAAGACAAAGAACCACTTGAAATAAGTAAAGTTCTGCAAAAAGCAGCCATAGAAGTAAATGAAAAAGGAGCTGAAGCCGCCGCTGTTACAGTAGTTATGATGAGAACCACTTCTGCAATGCATCAAGAAGAGCCTCCCAGAATTTTTTTCAGAGCAGATAGGCCATTTATTTTTGCAATAAAAGAAAATTCTACCGGTACCATTCTATTTACCGGTATTATGGAAAAACCTTAAAATTAATTTTTTAAATTCACCCTAAACCAAACAACAAACAATTTATGAAACAATTTCTTACACTTTTATTGACTTTTAATCTACTTGCATTCTCCAACGCACAAACAACCCTATTTGAAGAAGGATTCGAAAACTGGAGCTCGCTTTCAGGCTTTGAAGAACCTAATGGTTGGGTCACTTCCAATTTATTGTATGGTTTTTTGCTTCAGGCACCCCCAACAGTTTTAAAATCTACGGATGCGTCAACTGGAAGTTTTGCTGCAAAGCTAATTTCTTTAGATGTTGATGATACCACTCGTATTAGTGGTTTAATGATTTACAGCATCCCATTTACGCAAAGACCAACAAACATTAGTGGTTCACATAAATTTACATCCAATGGAGATACATTATTCATTGCAGTATCACTTACCAAATTCGACCAAATGGCTGATTCAAGCGTTGCAATTGGTGGTTATGGAGTTGAGCTTACCCAAACCGTAAATAACTACACAAACTTTAGTTCCCCAATTCAATATCAATCCAACCAAACACCTGATAGTTTGTCGATAATTATATTATCTCCCGACCAACAAATATCTTCTGAATTTGCCTATTTCATCGATAATATAAAACTAGAGGGTCCAGCAGGAATATTTGATGCTTTAAACAACAAATCGTTAGGTATTTACCCTAATCCAAGTAATCAATCATTCTTTATTCCTGCACAAAAAGCAACTGCAACAGTTCGTTTGAATGATGTTTCAGGAAAATTAATCCAAGAAGTTACTTTAAATGCTGGAGAAAGAGAAATTTCTACAGCTCAACTCGCCAATGGTGTTTACTTTGTAGAACTCAACGTTGGTAATGAGAAAATTGGAACACAACGCATTATTGTAGTCCATTAATCATCAAAAAAAAATTTAGTAAAAAGCGAATCTGGAAACGGGTTCGCTTTTTTTATATCACCACATTCACCATTCTTCCTGGAACTACAATTACCTTTTTAGGAGCAGCACCTTCTAACCATTTTTCGGCATCTGCGTGTTGTAAAGCAAGTGTTTGCACTTCAGCATGCGGCATATCTGCGGCAACATTCAATTGGTAACGAACTTTGCCATTAAATGCAACCGGATAAGCAATTGAAGTTTCTTTGATAAAAGCCTCGTTGAATTGCGGAAATGCTGCATTAAAAATGGTTTCCTTTTCACCAATTGCGGTCCATAATTCCTCTGCAATATGCGGTGCAAATGGGGCAATGGCAATTAACAAATCGCGCAATGCTGATTTATTGCTACACTTCTCATCATTCAATTCATTTACACAAATCATAAAAGAACTTACCGAAGTGTTGAAAGAGAATTTCTCAATGTCTTCCTCAATTTTCTTTAAGGTTTTATGTAGCGTGCGTAAAGCTTTTTCAGATGCCGGAGCATCATTCACTTTTAACGTTCCATTGTCGTTATAAAACAAACGCCATAACTTATTCAAGAAACGGTACACACCTTCAATTCCATTGGTATTCCAAGGTTTCGATTGTTCTAATGGCCCCAAAAACATTTCATACAAACGCAAGGTATCTGCCCCGTATTCTTTAATAATATCGTCAGGGTTTACTACATTGTATTTGGATTTGGACATTTTTTCGACTTCAACTCCGCACACATAATTCCCTTCTGCATTCAACTCAAACTCAGCTTCACTATTTTCACTTCTGTATTTTTTAAATGCAGCTGTATTCAAAATATCATTCTGCACAATATTTACATCTACATGCAGTTGAACAATTTTTTCATTCTTATAACTGTCTAATACATCTTTGGAAATGAAAGTATTGGTTCCAACTATTTGGTAAACAAAATTCGATCTTCCCAAAATCATCCCTTGATTTACCAATTTTTTAAACGGCTCGATTTTAGAAACATGTCCTCGGTCAAACAAGAATTTTTGCCAGAAACGCGCATACAACAAATGTCCTACTGCGTGTTCGGTGCCGCCAATGTATAAATCTACATCTTGCCAATAGCTTTCGGCTTCTTTACCTACAAAGGTTCCATCATTTTGAGGGTCCATATACCTCAGAAAATACCAAGAAGAACCAGCATAACCGGGCATCGTGTCGGTTTCACGTTTTCCATCAGAAGTGTTTACCCAATCTGTAGCTTTTACCAAAGGACTTTCGGGTTTGCCAGTTGGCTTAAAATCTTCCATTAGAGGCAGATGCAATGGCAATTCGGTTTCAGAAATGGCGTAAGGCTGGTCGTTTTTGTAAATAATCGGAAATGGTTCTCCCCAGTAACGCTGGCGGCTAAAACCTGCATCGCGCAAGCGGAAATTCACTTTACCCATTCCCAAACCTTTTTCCTCAATGGCTGTGATGGCTTTCTTCATCGCCTCGTACCCAGTTAACCCATTTAGAAAATCAGAATTTATCATCTGCGCTTCCTTTGTAGGATTTGCAGCTTCGGAAATGTCGATGTCTTTGTTGATTGGTGTGATGGGCAAATTAAAATGCTTGGCAAAATCCCAATCGCGCTGGTCACCAGCAGGAACAGCCATTACAGCGCCAGTGCCGTAGCCAGCCAACACATAATCTCCAATCCATACTGGAATTTTATTTCCAGAAAAAGGATGTATCACATAAGCTCCAGTAAATTCACCTGAAATGCGTTTCACATCGGCCATGCGCTCGCGTTCGCTTCTGTTTTTAGCGGTGTTGATGTAACTTTCAACTTTGTCTTTACATTCAGCTGTAGTAATTTTTGCAACGAGCTCATGTTCAGGAGCCAAGGTTAGAAAATCAACCCCAAAAATGGTATCAGGACGTGTGGTAAAAACTTCTATAAATTCTGGATGGTTTTCTAATTGAAAACGAATGCTGGCACCTTCAGATTTTCCAATCCAGTTACGTTGCATCTCTTTCATAGAATCGCTCCATTCTAAGGTATTCAAATCGTTGAGCAATCTTTCGGCATAAGCAGTTATGCGCAAAAACCATTGGCGCATTTGGCGTTTTTCTACTGGAAAGCCGCCACGCTCGCTAAATCCATCTTTTACTTCATCGTTGGCCAACACAGTTCCTAAGCCTTCACACCAGTTTACCGTGCTGTAAGCCTGGTAAGCCAAACGAAATTGCATTAACACGGTTCTTTGTTTTTCAACTGAGAACTCGTTCCATTGTTGCGCAGTGAAACTTTCTATTTCTTCTAATTTGGAAGAAATGCCGTAAGTTCCATTTTTCTCAAAATGAGCGCTTAAGGTTGCAATCGGTTCTGCTTTTTGGACATTTTCATTGTACCAAGAGTCGAACAATTGCAAGAAAATCCATTGTGTCCATTTGTAATAATTAGGTTCTGATGTATTTACTTCGCGGCTCCAATCGTAGCAAAAACCAATATTATTAAGTTGTTCCTTGTATCTGGCAATATTTTCTGCAGAAGTATCAGCAGGGTGACGACCCGTTTGAATGGCATATTGTTCGGCAGGCAAACCAAAAGCATCGAAGCCCATTGGGTGCAACACATTAAAACCCTTTAATCTTTTGTAGCGAGAAACAATATCCGAAGCAATATAACCTAATGGATGCCCAACATGCAAACCCGCACCAGACGGATAAGGAAACATATCTAAGACATAAAACTTGGGCTTTGAATTATCAATATTGGTTTTGTAAACCTGATTTTCTAGCCAGTACTTTTGCCATTTCTGTTCTATCTCGGTGAAATTGGGTTCCATGGGTGTTATTAAATTTCGCGCGAAGGTACAAAAAGAGGGGAAAATAGATGTTATATTTGCGCCAATCAACATGGCGAATCGAGACAGTACATTTAACAAAAGGCGTTTAAGGACTTCTTACATTACATCGGTGGTAAGTTTGGCAATGGTACTTTTCATGTTGGGAATGCTTGGTTTATTATTGGTAAATGCCAAAAAACTATCTGACACCACCAAAGAATCATTTACGGTTTCTATTTTCTTTAAGGATTCTGTGAATGATGCGCAAATACTCGCATTTCAGAATGAGTTAAATGCAGCTGCTTACACTCGTTCAACAGTTTACACAGACAAAGCAACAGCTGCAAAAGAATTTCAAGAGCAACTAGGCGAAGACTTTGTAGACTTTTTAGGGTACAATCCACTACCCGCTTCTATAGATGTAAATTTTAAAACGGATTATACCGACCAACAAAAATTCAATGAAATTGAGCAAACTTGGCTGAGGAATCCTATGGTGGAAAAGATTGATTATCCGAGGAACCTTATCAATCAAATTGCGGAAAATATGCGGAAATTGAGTTGGTTTTTTTTGGCATTTTCGGCAGTGCTGCTTTTCATAGCTGTTACACTTATCAACAATACCATTCGTTTGGCAATTTATTCTAAGCGCTTTCTAATTAAAACAATGCAACTCGTTGGTGCAAAGAAAAGTTTTATCCGTGCTCCTTTCCTTACTACCAGTTTATTACAAGGTTTTCTGGGAAGCTTGGTTGCCATTGGATTATTGACAGGCGTTTTAGCATTCGCAGAACATAAAATTCCAGATTTAAAGAGCATTCGAGACATTCAATTACTAGCAATGCTAGCGGGAGGAATACTATTTGCTGGCGTGTTTTTATCATTTATTTGTACTTTCTTTGCTGTAAGAAAATACCTCAACCTCAACACCGATTCACTATACTAATTATGAGTACTGAAAAGAAACAAACTACAGGTACAGAAAAGAGCAAAAACACTGAAGGATTTGCATTTGGACCAATGAATTACCGATTGCTAATCATAGGAGTTGTTGTTATTTTAATTGGTTTTTTATTAATGACAGGTGGAGGTTCTGATGACCCAAACAAGTTTAATCCAGAGATTTTTAGTACCCAGAGAATTACAGTTGCTCCTATTGTTGTGATGATAGGTTTTATAATAGAAGTAGCTGCGATTCTTTATAAATCAAAAAAATAATTTATAATGACCTGGTTTGAAGCCTTCATCATTGCTGTGGTGGAAGGACTTACAGAGTTTTTACCCGTTTCCTCCACTGGCCACATGGTCATAGCACAAGCCATTTTAGGTGTAAAGTCCGATGAGTTTGTAAAACTATTTACGGTTAATATTCAGTTTGGAGCCATATTATCTGTGCTGGTTTTATACTGGAAACGTTTTTTAAAAGACCTTCCATTTTACTATAAACTGTTAGTTGCTTTTATTCCTGCTGCAATTTTTGGTTTTTTATTAGGTGATGTTATTGATGCTGCGTTGGAAAGTCCATTGGTTGTAGCAATTATGCTGGTTTTGGGTGGAATTGTTTTATTGTTTGTAGATAAATGGTTTCAAAACAAGCCAAAACAAGATGAAACCGTTTTAGAAAACATCAATGCTTTAACCGACCCTAAAAAAGACGAAGACGACCATTTAATAACTTACCCAAAAGCGTTGATAATCGGTCTTTTTCAGTGTATTGCATTGATTCCAGGAGTTTCCAGAAGTGCAGCTACCATTATTGGAGGAATGACACAAGGTTTAACAAGAAAAAACGCTGCAGAATTTTCATTTTTCTTGGCTGTTCCTACAATGGCTGCTGCATCTGGATACAAATTGCTGAAGGCTATGGATAATTTCCCTACGGATAAAATCAATATTTTATTGTTTGGAAATGTGGTGGCTTTTGTGGTCGCACTATTAGCCATTCGCTTTTTTATAAACTTCCTAACCCGCAATGGTTTCAAGATTTTTGGTTACTACAGAATTATTGTAGGCTCAATTATTCTGTTGCTCATGGCTTTGGGAGTTAATCTTTCTATAGTATGATTTCTACTCCTTACCATGAAGGCAAATTATTGTTATTGAACAAACCTTTAGGCTGGACATCTTTTGATGTGGTAAATAAAGTAAGGTATGCTTTAGAAGGTCATTTCAAATTAAAGAGAATGAGCATAAAAGTTGGCCATGCCGGTACATTAGACCCATTGGCAACAGGATTAATGCTCATTTGTACCGGTAAAATGACCAAACAAGTAGAAGCAATGTCAGGTTTGCCAAAAGTGTATACGGGAACCTTTGTTTTAGGAGCAACAACCCCATCTTTCGATTTAGAAAAACCCGTTGATGCAACATTTCCAACTGCGCACATTACCGAAGAAATGGTAAAAGAAGTTGCTAAAACATTTGTGGGAACCCATTATCAAGAACCACCAGTATTTTCCGCAAAAAGAGTAGATGGAGAAAGAGCTTATCTTGCTGCAAGACGCGGAGAAGAAATAAAAATGCGTAAAGCTGAAATTGACATCACCACTTTTGAAATTACACGCATCGCTTTACCGGAAGTAGATTTTAAAGTAAGCTGCTCTAAAGGAACTTACATCAGGTCACTCGCCCGAGATTTTGGATTGGCTTTACAATCTGGCGGTTACTTATCAAAACTAGAAAGAACAGAAATTGGTGAACATTTACTGTTAAATGCCCAAACTGTTGACGATTTAATAAAAGATATTAGAGCCACTCCAATAGCAGAAACTGAAGTAAAATAAAAAAGCCGCAACATTTTGAAATGCTGCGGCTTCTGTTAAATATCTAATTTTTCTACCCATTCAAAGCTTCTGCTCCACCAACAATCTCCAATATCTCGTTGGTAATTGCCGCTTGACGTGCTTTGTTATATGATAATTTCAATTCTTTAATCAAGTCCCTTGCATTGTCTGTTGCTTTGTTCATGGCAGTCATACGAGCGCCATGTTCTGCTGCATGAGAATCTAACAATGCTTTGTAAAACTGAACCTTTAAAGATTTTGGAATCAATTCGGTAACAATTGTAGCCTGGTTAGGTTCGAAAATATAATCAGTTGCAGCAGCTTTTTTTGCATTCTTTGGCAACTCGTTAGGAAGCACAGGAAGAAACTGCTCTTCTGTTGGAATTTGCACAGCTGCGTTTTTAAACTGGTTGTAAACTAGTTCTACTCTATCGAATTCTTTATTTACGAAACCATCCATAATTCTTTGAACTACAGGAGTAGCATTGGCGAATGTAAGTTTATCAAATAATTCATTATGAGAACTTAATAAATTCAACTTGTTTTTTGTGATATAATCAGTTGCCTTTTTACCTACCGTAATAAATGAAACATTGCCTGAATTAAACTGGCTTGCGTACTTTTCTGTAGTAAGTTGGCGCACAATTTTCAATACATTGGTATTGAATGCTCCAGCCAAACCTCTGTTAGAAGTTATTGCAACAATTAAAACTTTTTTGGGCTCACGCTGAACTGAATAAGCACCTCCTTCGCTTGTATCAACACTTCCACTTAAGTTACCCAAAATATCGCGCAACTTTTCTGCATATGGTCGCATTTGAACAATTGCATCTTGTGCACGGCGCAACTTAGCCGCCGATACCATTTTCATGGCGCTGGTAATTTGTTGCGTAGAAGTTACTGATACAATCCTATTACGGACTTCTTTTAAATTCGCCATTTATGACCTTTTTTTAAAGTATAAATAAATTATTTAGTTACGTAACGTGATGAAATATCGCGTGCTACTTTTTCTAAAACATCAGTTAATTCGTCAGTAAATTTTCCTGCTTTTAAGGAATTCATTACATCTTTATGAGAAGTATTCAACAATGCTAAGTAATCAGCCTCAAACTCCTTCACTTTATTAACTGGTACTGCGCGCATCAAACCTTTTACACCAGCATAAATAATAGCAACTTGATCTTCCACTTTAAATGGAGAATACTGAGGTTGCTTTAAGATTTCAACGTTACGTGAACCTTTATCTAATACCGATTTTGTAGCAGCATCTAAGTCAGAACCAAATTTCGCGAAAGCTTCTAATTCGCGGTATTGAGCTTGGTCCAATTTTAATGTACCAGCAACTTTCTTCATAGATTTAATTTGTGCGTTACCTCCAACACGCGATACAGAAATACCCACGTTAATTGCAGGTCGAACACCAGAGTTAAACAAGTTCGACTCCAAGAAAATCTGACCATCTGTAATAGAAATTACGTTGGTAGGAATGTATGCAGAAACGTCACCCGCTTGTGTTTCAATAATTGGCAATGCTGTTAAAGAACCACCACCTTTTACTTTACCTTTTAATGAATCAGGTAAATCGTTCATTTGCTGCGCAATTTCGTCTGAAGCATTTATTTTTGCCGCACGCTCTAGTAATCTACTGTGTAAGTAGAAAACGTCTCCAGGATACGCCTCACGTCCTGGTGGACGGCGTAACAACAAAGAAACCTCACGGTAAGCTACTGCTTGTTTCGACAAATCATCATAAATAATCAAAGCCGGACGACCAGTATCGCGGAAAAATTCACCAATTGCAACTCCGGCAAATGGAGCATAGAACTGCATTGGAGCTGGGTCAGAAGCTGTTGCAGAAACAATAACAGTGTAAGCCATTGCTCCGTTTTCTTCTAATGTTTTTACAATGTTTGCAACTGTAGAACCTTTTTGTCCGATTGCAACATATATACAGAATACAGGTTGACCTGCATCATAAAATTCTTTTTGATTGATAATGGTATCGATACAAACGGCAGTTTTACCAGTTTGACGGTCACCAATAACCAACTCACGCTGACCACGACCAATTGGAATCATCGCATCAATCGCTTTGATACCTGTTTGAAGAGGTTCAGTAACTGGCTGGCGGTAAATTACACCTGGTGCTTTTCTTTCGAAAGGCATTTCAATTAATTCACCAGTGATTGGACCTTTACCATCAATTGGTTCTCCTTTGGTATTTACAACACGACCAAGAAGACCTTCGCCTACCTGAAGAGAAGCAATACGACGTGTACGTTTTGCAATATCACCTTCTTTAATGCTGTTAGAACTTCCTAACAATACTGCACCTACATTGTCTTCTTCTAAGTTCAAAACGATGCCTTGCAATCCATTAGAAAATTCAATTAATTCTCCTGATTGAACGTTGTTTAGTCCATAAATACGGGCAATACCGTCGCCCACTTGGAGCACTGTACCTACTTCTTCTAATTGTGAATCAGAAGTAAAACCCGATAATTGTTGTTTTAAAATTGCAGTAACTTCTGCTGGTTTAATTTCAGCCATGATGTTGTTTTATGGTTGTGTGGAAATTTCCACGGTGAATCAATAATCTTTAACGTATAAGTTTTTTTCAAATTCGCGTCTCAACAAATTGATGTCTCGTTCTACACTTGTATCAATTTGCTTATTAGAAAAACGTAGAATAAAACCTCCAATAACTGAAGGGTCAACTATTTCTTCTAATTGTACTGTATTACCGCTATGTTTTGCAACAATCGCTATAATCTGTTTTCTAAATGCTTCGTCAATTTTATATGCAGTTGTCAATTGCGCTTCTTCAATTCCATTATTTTCTAAGTGAAGAATTACAAATTGACGTGCAATCTGAGCAACATACATTTCTCTTCTCTTTTTAACGATAAGGTCAAGAAAGGCAGCACTTGTGGTAGAAATATTTTTTGTAAAGACAGCTTTTAAAATAGCCTCTTTTTTATCAGATTGAATAATCGGACTTTGAAGCAAAACACCAAGGTCATGGTTTTCATTGATAGTTTTATCAATCAATTCCATGTCTTTACTAACTACCTCGAGTTCTTTGCGTTCTACGGCCAAATTAAACAATGCCCGTGCATAGCGTATCGCAGCTTTTGTTTCCTGCATGGTTTCTTAGTTCAATTTTAAATCAGCAATCAATTTATTCGAAAGCTCTTTTTGTTTCTCGTCAGAAGAAAGGTTTTGCTTAACTAATTTTTCAGCAATTTCTAAAGACAAAATAGCTACTTGATTTTTCAATTCCGTAATGGCAGCCAATTTCTCATTTTTAATCGCTTCGCGAGCAATCGAAATAATTCTTTCTGCTTCTTCAGTTGCTTTGTTGCGCGCCTCGCTTACAATCATTTCTTTTGCTTCTCTTGCAGATTTCAATAAAGCATCACGCTCTAATTGTGCATCACGCAAAAGTTGCTCATTGTTTGATTGCAACTTAGCCATTTCTTTCTTTGCATTTTCAGCACTACTAAGCGCTTTCTCAATAGATTGCTCGCGCTCTTTGATGGCATTCATGATTGGCTTCCAAGCAAATTTGCTCAATAAGAACAACACCGTTAAGAAGGTGAGGGTCATCCAAAATACAAGACCAATTTCTGGGGTAATTAAATTCATGTTGAAATAGAATTGAGATTTTTTTTTCGTTTAACTAGTAAACCTGTCGAGCCGCCAACCGCATTTCGACAGGTTTAAGAATTTGAATTAAGCTGTTTTTAAAACAACCAATAGACCAACTACCATCGCGAAGAAAGCAGCACCCTCAACTAGAGCGGCAGTTAAAATCATATTAGCACGGATATCACCAGCAGCCTCAGGCTGACGAGCGATTGATTCAAGTGCGCTACCACCGATACGGCCGATACCAACACCTGCGCCTAAAGCAGCAAGTCCAGCACCTAAAGCAGCAACACCATAACCTAAACCTAGGTTTCCAGCTTCTAAAAGAATTGCATTCATGTGAATTGTATATTAAGGGTTAAACAAAAATTAAAATTAATGAGCGTGTTCAGTTGCATGTTCTTCGTGATGATGCGCTTCTTCTATTGCGGAACCAAAATAAATGGCAGACAATAAAGTAAATACATATGCTTGTAGAAATGCTACTAACAACTCCAAGAAAAACATAAAAACAGTAAATAACCAAGATGCGATTCCCACTCCGAAACCAGCTCCTACATTTTTCCCACCATCACCAAACATGAAAATCAAACTGAAGAATGCCAATGCAATGATGTGACCAGCAGTAATGTTAGCAAAAAGTCGTATCATTAAAACAAAAGGACGTAGAAAAACACCTAAAATTTCAATTGGTGTAAGAATAATTAATACCCATTTTGGAACACCCGGCATAGCAAAAATATGTCCCCAGTAATGCGCATTTCCATTGAAACATGTGATTAAAAAAGTGATAACTGCTAATGTTAAAGCAATGGCAATGTTTCCTGTAAGATTCGCTCCCCCTGGAAGAATTGGAATTAAACCTAATAAATTAGCAATCCATATAAAAAAGAATACACTTAATAAATAAGGCATAAACTTCTCGTATTTTTTACCAATACTTGGTTTTGCTAGATCATCACGTACAAACATGATAATTGGTTCAACAAAACTTTGCATTCCTTTTGGAGTTTGACCCGGTCTTTTGGTATAAGCTCTGGCAACAGAAATAAAAATGAAAAGCATTATTCCCGCAACGAAAAACATAGTTAATACATTCTTAGTAATGCTTAAATCAATTAATGAAGCGTGCTCTGCAATTTGACCATTCTCTACTAATTTGATTTTCTCCTCTTCTAAACGGTAAGTATTCTTACCAACATAATCTTGCAAATGATGCGTTTCGTGGTTGCGGAAATTGTTAGAAGAGAAAATTTCTAAACCTTTATCAGTGTAAACTATTACAGGCAAAGCAATATGCGTATGTCCCCATAAATGCCAATCGTGTGCATCACCAATGTGTTCAGTAATCATACGACCTGGGTCAAATGCTTCAGAATGAACCTCATGATTCTCCTCTGCGTTCATTTCAGCTGCATCGGCTTCATTTACAATTGCTGATGTGTCAACAGTTGCAGATGTGTCAGAATGGTTTGAAGTAGCAGCATTATGGTCGTGCTGCGCGAAAGAAAATGAAATGATTAAGGTAAATAATACAGTAAAAACAGCGTGAAGTGTAAATTTTGACATAGAAAAAACTGTACTCGATGACATATATGAAAGGTTCCTTATTCGCGGTGCAAAAGTAGGAAAAAACATGCACCACAAACTTAGAATATAAAAAATGATTGCAATTATTTTATTTTCCTGATTAACAATTAATTAACTATTGTCAAATTTCAAAGTCATTCATTGAACACCCTAAATTCAAAAGTAAAAAGCGTATTTAAATCGAAGCTATTTACTACCTTCGCCCCTCAAATTATATATATTTATTATGATGAAAGAACTTATCGCTTCGTTTCCTGAGCAACTCGAAGAAGCAATCTCAATTTTTAAATTAGCTCAGCTAAAACCTTTAAAAAATAAAGCAAGCAATATTCTAATTAGTGGCCTTGGAGGAAGTGGAATTGGAGGAAGTATCGTAGCCGAAATTGCACAAGCTTCGGTTAGCATACCAATTTTAATAGTAAAAGATTATTCCCTTCCGGCATGGGTAAATGAAAACACTTTAGTTATTATTTCTTCTTACTCTGGAAATACAGAAGAGACTTTACAAGTAATGGAAACAGCTGTTGCCGCCAATGCAATGATAATTTGCATTACTTCAGGTGGTAAAGTACTAGAATTGGCTAAAGAAAATGATTTTAATTACATTCAAATTCCTGGTGGAAATCCTCCTCGCGCTTGTTTAGGCTATTCGCTCACGCAATTGTGTGGTGTATTAGATTTTTATGGACTTAGTAGTGGCTTTATTACTTCTGTTGAAAATGGAATGAAGTTACTGAAATCTGAAAGAAACCAGATTAAACAAGAAGCGGAAGCACTTGCAAAATCAATTGCTTTCAGCACTCCTGTAATTTATACTTCTTCTAGTTTTGAAGGAATTGCCATTAGGTTTAGGCAGCAACTTAACGAAAATGCAAAAATGCTCTGCTGGCATCATGTTGTACCAGAAATGAATCACAACGAATTGGTTGGTTGGGTTGATAAATCGCCAAAAATTGCAGCTTTGTTTTTAAGAAATGAAAATGATTATTACCGCACTGCAAAACGCATGGATATTTGTAAGGAAATAATCTCTCAAATTGCTGGTAAAACAATAGAAATAAATTCTAAGGGTGCAGATACCATTGAGCAAATGTTGTATTGGATTCACTTAGGCGATTGGATTTCTTGGTTTGTTTCTGTTGAAAGAAATGTAGATGCCATGGAAATAAACGTCATTAATCGTTTAAAAGGAGAATTGGCAGAATTAAAATGAAATATGATAAGCCCAATCTTGAAATAGATATTGTTCACCTTGGAATAATAGACTTTAAGGCTGCTTGGGACATTCAAGAAACATATTTTAATAAAATTGTTGAGCAGAAGCTTTACAACAGAAATGCTAATGTGCAATTGCCAACAAAAAACTATTTACTCATTTGTGAACATCATTTGGTATACACGCTTGGGAAAAGTGGAAAGGAAGAACACCTGTTGCTTTCAGAACAGCAATTAGAAGCCAAAGGTGCGAAATACTATAAAATAAACCGTGGTGGAGATATTACTCACCACGGGCCTGGCCAATTGGTAATGTATCCAATTTTTGATTTAGAGAATTTCTTTACTGATATACACCTCTACTTAAGGTATTTAGAAGAAGCTGTAATAAATACTCTGAAGTATTTCGATATTGATGCAGGCAGATTCGAAGGGTACACAGGTGTTTGGATAGATGCCGAGAAACCATCCGCTCGTAAAATTTGCGCCATGGGCATTAAATGCGGAAGATGGGTAACCATGCATGGCTTAGCTTTAAACATCAATAACAACCTCGATTTTTTCAACTACATTGTTCCTTGTGGAATTAAAGAGAAAGATGTGAGTAGTATTCAAAAAGAATTAAATGGCGGAATAATTACTACTAATGAAGTATCTTCCATTTTAATTGATGAAATAATTAAGCAATTTGGAGCCTATAAAGGCGTTGAAGAAATACTAAATGCTTGATGGCATTAATTTTGGTTCTGCTTAACTAAATTCCAAAAAATTTATGCGTTTTATATCTTTTTTATTGCTTGCAATGATTCCTACTTTCATGCAAGCCCAGCAAGAAGCGACTACCAAAAATTTCGCTTTTAAAAGAGGAGAAAAATTAACTTACCGCGTTCATTATGGTTTTGTAGATGCTGGAGAAGCAACCATTGAAGTAACACAAGACAATTTAAAGTTTGGAGAAGACCCAACATACCATTTACTAGGAACCGGAAAATCATCAGGCTCATTTGACTGGTTTTTTAAAGTACGCGACCGTTACGATTCTTATGTGAGCGAAAGTACCTTATTGCCAAGGTTATTTATGCGAAGAGTAGATGAAGGTGGTTTTATTATCAATCAAGATTATTCATTTAACCAAGTAACCAATCAGGTAACTGTAAAACGAGATGGAACTGACAAACCTAGAAATGCCATCAATAAAAAATTCGAAATTCCTGATGCTTGTCATGATATTCTTTCTGCATTTTACTATGCTAGAAATGCAGATATCAGTATGGTGAAAATTGGTGATGTAATTACCTTAAATTCTTTTTTCGATGAGGAATTGTTTCCTATGCGAGTAAAAATTGTAGGTCGTGAAGTACTCAAAACAAAAATGGGGAGAATTCGTTGCATTGCACTCCGACCAATTATCCAAAAAGGAAGGGTTTTTAAAGAAGAAGAAGACCTTACCATGTGGGTAAGTGACGATATGAATAGAATTCCGATTCGCCTTCAAGCCAATGTTTTGGTCGGTTCTATTAAAATGGACATTAAATCGGCAACCAACTTGGCTAATCCGCTGGCATTGGTGGAGAAGTAGTTTAGAATAATTTCGAGATGGTATTCATCGTTAAAAACATTTTTCCGCTATTAGGGATTATAATAAACCCATATTTTTCATAAAAACTTATTGCTTCATTATCAATTGGGTCAACAACTACAGCCAGGGAAGCAACCTGCTGAATAGAAGTTAAATAAGCTCTTTTCAATGCATCCATCAAGAGCTTTTCACCCACACCTTTTCCAAGATTTGACTTATCTATAGCTAATCTCCCTAACAATGTAATTGGTAAATGAAGATAGGTTGGTGGTAATTTTCTAATTATTTCTAATGGAAGAAGTTCTCTTGATATACTGGAATTAGATAAAGTATAATAGCCAATAACATTATTTTCATTATTTATTAAAACGAAACAAGCACTTAACCTTTTCTTTGCATCTTGACTGGCTTGTCTCTTAATATAACCGTCTAATAAATCTTTGCCGCAATTAAAATTGTCTTTTTTATGGGTTGAATTAAATAAACTGGTTAAAAAACTATTTTCCATTCAATTTCGAAACATGCGTTTTATATTTCTCCATCGCTAGTTTTAATGAATCATTAGGCTCTATCTCCTTAGTGATTGCGTCAAAAAATATTTCTCTATCATGATTAGAAACTAATATTGCGTTATGCTTTTCTACAATTAATGTTGACTTCTCCATCAAAACATTAATCATGTAATCTGTTAGGTTTCTAAATCCTCCTAAGTGAGCAGCATATTCAAAGAACTCTTTTTGTTCCTTGGGTAGCCTTGTATCAAATCTCGATTTTTCGTTTGATTTCATAAAAATGAATTAACTAATGTTTAGCTTTCAAATGTACGTATTATTACCGTACAATGTTGCTTGCCAACCAAAAAATAAATTGGATAATCCTATGCTGCTATTTTTAATTGCTGAGGCGCTTCACCAAACTTTTTCATGGTTCTGAAATGACTGGCAATGGCGCTTGTAAAACTAGGAATGTAATGATAAGGAACATTATACTGCTTGCAAACTTTTTGTACAATTTTGCTAATTGCCGGGTAATGTACATGGCTTACTTTTGGAAATAAATGGTGTTCTACCTGAAAATTTAATCCTCCTACAAACCAAGAAATTATTTTATTATCCATTGCAAAATTAGAGGTCGTGCGCATTTGGTGAATTGCCCAAGAATCTTCCAAAGACATTTTTCCTTCTAAATCAGAAGCATCAACAAATTCCATATTGTCAACCACGTGCGCCAATTGGAAAACCAAAGCCATTGTTAAACCCATGGCAGCATTGGCTAAAAAATAACCAACTAAGAAAGGCCCTACACCAACAAAATATATTGGTACAATTATGTAAAAAACCACGTACAAAAGCTTGGTTACCCAAAAAAGAATGTGTTCCTGCATAGGAATATTGTTCATGGGTGTTCCATTAATACTACTTTTTAAATACTTTTCTAAATCAGTAACTAAAGCCCAAAGAATGCTAGATACTGCATACAAAGGAACCATATAAATATGTTGATACTTGTGCATCGGTTTATAAGGTTGAGAATCGCAATGACGCAATACAGGAGATTTTGCAATGTCATCGTCAATGCCATCAATATTCGTATACGTATGGTGAATGATATTGTGTTTTATTTTCCAAATAAAAGCATTTGAGCCCAAAGCATTCATGGTTAAACCCATAATGTAATTTATTCTTTTACTCTCAGAATAGCTCCCGTGATTGGCATCGTGCATTACACTAAAACCTATGCAAGCCAAAAAGAAACCCAAAATAACACACAGTAATAATTCCGCACCAACAGGAAGGCCCCTTGAAAGAAGAGTTATATAAATGGCTGAACATGCTGGAATCAAAAGAATTGATTTCAAATAAAGCCTCCAATCACCTGTTTGTTTAATGTTATTTTCTTGAAAGTAATTTCTCACTTCTGCATTTACTGTTTCAGAAAATGAGTTGTTTTTGTTGTTGAATGTTACTTTTTTCAAATCGAAAAGATTTTTGCAAATATAGATTTAAATGAAAAGACAGAAAAACGAGAAAATTGTTTGCTACAACGACATTATCTCAGCAATCTGTAAAATTGTTTCGTTTATTTCTGAATTGTGTTTTACTGCCTTGGTTAATGCTATATGGGTTACCTTTCCTGCAACTTGACCAACCATTATTCTATTTCTTCCTTCCAACAAAGAAGTAACTGCTTCGTATCCTAAGCGAGTTGCCAAAACCCTGTCCATACAAGTAGGAGAACCTCCTCTTTGAATATGTCCTAGAATGGCCACTTTGGTTTCGTATTTATTGAATTTGGCTTTTACGATCTCTGCAACTTTATAAGCTCCGCCAGCATCATCACCTTCTGCTACAATTATTACACAGCCGGTTTTCTTGCGACTCCAGCCTCTTTCAAGGACTTCAACTAATTTATCTATGTACGTTGTTGTTTCGGGAATTAAAATAGCTTCTGCACCACATGCAATACCACTTCTCAATGCAATCAAACCTGCATCACGGCCCATTACCTCAACAAAAAATAAGCGATTATGAGATATTGCCGTGTCACGAATATTGTCTACTGCTTGAACAACGGTATTGATTGCAGTATCGTAACCAATCGTGAAATCGGTTCCAAACAAATCATTATCAATTGTTCCGGGAATTCCAATCACTTTAATATCAGGATATTTTTTTGCTAGTGCTTCAGCTCCTCTAAAAGAACCATCACCGCCAATAACCACTAATCCATCTACTCCTCGGGTTTTTAAGTTTTGATAGGCCGTATCTAATCCTTCTTCTGTTTTATAACGAAGGCTTCTGGCTGTTTTCAAAATTGTACCTCCACGTTGAATAATGTTTCCAACATCCGCTGAGGAAAGTTCCTTCAATTCATTGTGAATCAATCCTTCATAACCGCCAATTACACCACTAATTTTACAATTGTGATAAATAGCAGTTCGAACAACGGCTCTGATACAAGCATTCATTCCGGGAGCGTCTCCGCCTGAAGTTAATACTGCAATATGTTGCATAATTTTCAGCGTGTTATTTTCACACAAAGGTAGGTATAGAATGGAAATTAAAAACTATTGAACGTTTTTAGGCCAATAATTAACTTTAAATTAATCATGGTACAAATTCGAAGGCTCCTAAATCAGGGGCAGTGTCTGCAACACGACTGTTTCCTAAAATATCATCAGGAATAGAAGGTATTTGGTTTACGAAACTCAAATTTCCACCGTCTTTGGCTGGAGAATCGCCTTGAAGCCTATAATCTTGATTGGTATTGTCTTTAAATTTTGGCTCTTCATTTAAAACCATATTTGTAAAATTCACTGTATTGTTCAAGTCTACATCAGGATTATCAATTTTCATGAGCGTATTGCTAAAGTTCCAATTGAATTGAGCTTCAGGTCTTCCAACTGCTATGAGTTCGTTTCCATTAGTTATGTTCCCATAAATAATTCCATTGGTAAAACTAAAATTCATGTCCGCAACTTGTATTACCGAGTTAGTTTCTAAGAAATTAGAAATAGCACAAACTGGCTCTGTTCTTACTGCTTCGCTCCAGTAATTGGCAAAAGTACAATGTCTGAAGTTATAAGTACCACCTCCTGCAGCCAGTAAAGCATATGAGCCGCAATTGCTAACTAAACAATTACTTGCATCAATATTATAATTGTTAGCATACATTCCATAAGTGCGCATGTTACGAATTCGGGTATTGGTAACTTTCAATTTTCGAATAGTTGCTGGATCAAACTCTGTTATCAATTCTGCTTGAATACCAATATTACCATTCTTTATAACTGCATAGTTTATAGAATTGCCCGTACTTCCTTGATTTATCCAAATTCTGTCCCATTGACCGGGTGATTCTTTGTATTCTTCTTCTTTTCTCACTCCTTTAAAAACCACAGAATCTTGCAAAGTGCCATTCACATTCAACCTTCCACCAGGAAAAATCCACAAACCAGAATTATTGTACATATATACTTGAGTTCCCCCTTCAATCTGCAAAGAACATGTATCAACTACCAAGTAACCAATTACCACTTTTGGCTTTTCGTTGGTCCAAACGGTGCCACAATCTAAAACCGAATAAGCTGGTAATCCATTGGTTGGAAATTCTGTGGGCCTGTAAAAATCAGCATTGCGTCCATAAGCTAATAATTTTACTTTCTGTTGATTTCCATTGGTTTCAAAAAGAATGCTGTCTTCAACTACAAAAGGATTGACCTCATTATTTGGATCTACTGTAACTTCAGCAAAAACAAAAATGCTGTCGTTTGCACCAATTTCAAGGTCAGAAATTGCTGTTCCAGGAATTCCATCCACATTCATTCTAAAAAATGAATTAGCTCCACCTGCTAAGCGAATGGATGAAATGTTAACGCGTTGGTTGCTGTTGTTATACACTTTAAAACGCTGTGTTGTGGAACCAAGGGTCACAAAAACGGTATCGAAATAAACAGTATCAACAGAAAATACAAGGTTAAAATTGCTATCTGTATTGATTACATCTTTTTTACAAGATTGAAATCCAATTATCAATACGAATAACAATGACAGCGATAAAAGCGAATATCTAAAAAGTTTCAACTAATTATATTTACGAGAAATGAAACGTCAAAAGTACTTATTTCGTATGGTATACCTATGCACGTGGAAATTTTAACTGAAGACGTATAACAGGCTTGCCTTTAACAATATGTTCATCAACAATTTCTTGTACATCGTTTAATTGTACATTGCCATAAAAAACGCCATCTGGATACACAACTACCGTAGGACCTGTTTCGCATAAATCAATGCAACCAGCTTTTTGAGCCCTGATTGGAATATCTAAGTGATAATCGTTGATTGCTTTTTTAAATGCAACTGTCAATGCCAAACCATGCTCTTCACCGCAACTTGGGCGTGGCGCATTTGCAGGACGTTGGTTCGTACAAATAAATATATGCTTGCTGTATTTTAAATTTTCTTCCATGGGTGCAAAATAAACGAACAATCTGTAATTAAAACAGTTTAATTCAATAAACATATGAAAACTATCTTAATAACTGGCGGCACAGGTTTAATTGGAAAGCATTTGGCACCGATGTTAAAAGAAAAGGGTTACAAACTGCACTTGTTAAGCAGAAACTCAAAACCAGTGTTTCCATATGATGCTGTTTTTACTTGGAACTATAAAACGGGAACAATAGACAAAGCTGCGTTTAAAGGCGTTACGCATATCATTCACCTGGCAGGTGCTGGCATTGCTGACCAAAATTGGACACATGCCCGAAAAATAGAAATTTTACAAAGCCGGGTAAATACCGCAGCATTGCTCTTAGATTGCTTAAAAGCACAATCCATTCAATTAGAAGCTTTTATAGGAGGTTCTGCCTTTGGCTGGTACGGCGCACAAACCGAAACTTTGCTGCATACCGAAATAGAACCAGCCGCAGCTGATTTCATGGGCGAAACCTGCAGGGTTTGGGAAAGAGCTGCCGATTTGTTTGAAAATATTGCAAAACGAGTAGTAAAAATAAGGACAGGAGTTGTTTTAGCCAAAGAAGGCGGGGCACTCCCAAAAATGATGGAACCTTTTAAATATCATTTTGGTGCTGCTTTAGGAACTGGAAAACAACAAATTCCTTGGATTCATTTAGAAGACATCTGCAAAGTTTTTATGGAAGCCATTGAAAACGAGCGTTACACTGGCCCAATAAATGCAGTAGCAACCGAAGAATGCACCAATAAAGCATTTAGCCGAACATTAGCTACAGTTTTGGGAAAATCTCTGCTTCCGCTACCAGTGCCCAGCTTTGTTATCAAACTAATTTTTGGTGAAATGTCTGCAGTGGTCTTAGAAGGCACTCGTGTAAGCAATGCTAAATTGAGAAATCTTGGATTTAAATTTTCGTTCGAAGAATTAGGCGGAGCAATTCGGAATCTCTTAAAGAAATAAAATTACTAAACTTTCCACAAAACACATGCGTATTCAAAATCTAAGGATTTAAAATTCATTACTTCTTCGAATCCGGCTTGTTGAGCGAATGCTGTAATCTGCAATTCAGTAAATTTCTGAGAGCGTTCTGTACTTATTTTCTCACCTGCTTCGAAATCAACATTTAAAGATAATTCCTCAAAATATACTGTTTGTTGTTCTGTACTTACTAAGAAGCTTAATGCTGCTTGTTGTTTTACATCAAAAATGGGAGCGTGTTTCCATTTTTCTAAATTAAAGTTTGCGCCCAATTCACGGTTCATTCTTCTTAACAAATTCAAGTTAAACTCTTTGGTAACACCGGCTTTATCGTTGTATGCAGCTAGTATTGTTTCTGGAGCTTTTACCAAGTCAAAACCAATCAATACGTATTCGCCTTTATTAAGATTTTTGTTGAGTTGCTTTAAAAAGACATACATTTCCTCCAAAGTCATGTTCCCAATATTAGAACCAAGAAAAAGCACTAATTTTTGTTTATCAGTCTTTCCTTTTAATATTTCAAGTGCTTCGAAATATTCAGCTTGTTGAGGAAATATATTCAACTTAGGAAATTCTTGTATTACTGAATTCTTCAAAGAATTCAATGCATTTCCAGAAATATCGATGGGAAGGTATTCAACCTCCGTCTTCATTTCTAATAACTTCCCCAATAAGATTTTAGTCTTAATGCCATCACCAGCACCAAGTTCAATTAGTTGAAGTGATTTATTTGTATCAATAAAAGATAAAATGCTAGCCGCATATTCAGTAAGCAAATCGAATTCTGTTCGGGTTAAATAATACTCAGGCAATGCCATTATTTCCTGAAACAAAGCATCTCCATTTTGGTCATATAAAAACCTTGAAGGAATTGATTTTTCCGAACTTTTGAGTCCTGTTAATACGGCGTTTCCTAAATCAGTAAGCTTCCTATCCATTTATTTTGCCAACCTCAATCCTGAAAATTGCCACCTTGCACTTGGAGGGAAAAAATTTCGGTACGTTTTTCTGGAATGATCTTCAGGGGTTACTATAGAAGCTCCTCTCAAAACCATTTGATTTATCATAAACTTCCCATTGTATTCGCCAATAGCGCCTTTTGGTTTTTCGTAGCGCGGATAAGGCAAGTAAGCAGAATTGGTCCATTCCCACCTTCTGCCCCATTTTAGCAAATCTGCAGCAGCTTCCCATTCAAATTCTGTTGGGAGCCTTTTACCTGCCCACTCTGCATAAGCCGCTGCTTCGTAAAAACTAATATGCATTACTGCAGCATCTGGAGACAAAAGTTTTCTACCATTTAAAGTATAAGTGCTCCAACCTTCGTTTTCATTATTTTCCCAATACAATGGAGCATAAATGTTTTCTTTTTTCAGCCATGCCAGCGCATCGGCATGCCAAAGCAGGGGTTTTTCATAGCCACCATCTTCTATAAATTCTGCCCATTCTACATTTCTCACCAATGAATTTGCAATTGAAAATTCTTCTAGAAAAACCTTATGTTGTCCTTGTTCATTATCAAAGCAAAAACCTTCACCTTCAAAACCAATTGTTTGTAATCCTTCAGGAATAGTTATCCAATCTGTTTTTTGCCATTCGTCTTTATTTTCCCCTATTTCCAGCACTTTGATATCCAGCGGATTTAATCCAAACGCATATTTCAAATCTGTATACATCAACTCCTGGTGTTGCTGTTCATGTTGCAGACCTAATTCCAATAAATCATCCAACAAAGTATTCTCAATTTTTAACTCAAGCAATTCAGCCATGTGTGTATCTACATAAGCACGGTATTCTAAAATTTCTCTTACAGTAGGTCTCGATAAATAACCACGCTCGCTTCTAATCGTTCTAGTGCCTTGTGTTTCATAATAGCTATTAAACAAAAAGTCGTATGCTTCATGGTATTCCTTGTATTTTGTGTGAAATGGCTTCAACACGAAAGTTTCAAAAAACCAAGTGGTATGAGCAAGGTGCCATTTTAGCGGACTCACATCTTCCATTGGTTGCAACACAAAATCTTCTGGTTCCAGTGGAGCGCAGATATTTTCTGTTTGCAGTCGTATTTCGTTATACCTTTCTAACATTAGTGACCTATAATACCTTGTTCAAATTTACACACCTCTTTCAAAGTTTCCTCATTGTTTATCATTGAAGTTTGCTCTTTAACATAACCTGTCCCAATATCATACACCCAACCATGTAACCAAGGATTTTTTCTTTCATTCCATGCATTTTGTACAATATTGGTTTTGCCCAAGTTATATACCTGCTCTATCACGCTTAATTCCACCAAGCGGTTAAAACGTTCTGCTTCATTTAGTATTTCCAACTGTTTCCAATAAAAATTCTGAGTATCTTTTATTTGTCGCAACCAGTTGTCAATCAAGCCATACTGGTGTGTTCCCATAGCAGCCTTTACACCACCACAACCATAGTGCCCACAAACTATTACATGTTCTACTTTTAGCACTTCCACTGCATATTGCAACACACTCAGCATGTTCATATCAGTTTGTATTACCAAATTGGCTATGTTTCGGTGCACAAATATTTCACCAGGTTCTGTTTTAGTAATTTCGTTTGGAGGCACACGGCTATCGGCACAACCAATCCAAAGCACTTTTGGTTCTTGTCCTTTAGCAGAATTTATAAAAAAGTTAGGGTCTTTGGCAAGGTGTTCTTGCACAAAACTTTCATTATTCTCTAACAATCGGGTAATATAGTCTTTCATAATTTTTAGGGCGGCAAGCGGGCTATCGTTTCAAGCTCCTACGGAGGCTTTCCACTTCTATCCCTGCCGCTTACAGGTAACATTAAAAATTTTCAGCGAATTTAGGCATTTGTAGGTTAACAGAAATTTAAGATTTAGAAATTTCTGTTAAACTTAATCTAAACCTAGAAATATGTTCCAAAAGATTGGTAAGACTTCCAATTTACTTGAATAATAAGTGTTTATTGGTGATTTATCAATTTCATTAATGTAAAAACGAATCCCAAAAAAAATAGCCTTCATCATGATATCATGATGAAGGCTACAGAAAACCTTTTAATTAATTTAAACTTAATCACCCAACCCTACCAGTCTTATTCCCGCAGAGAAAGGCATCAAATTCGGTCCTTTATCTTTTTGAAAGAAATCTGTTACTGAGTAATTAGCAAATAGTACAAAACTGCCGTAAGCTAATCTTAAAGAAGCATTCACCCTAAAAGGATTGATATTAAAATCGTCTCGGGTTCTTATTTTGTTGCGGTCACCATTGCTTTCTAATACACGTTTGTTGTATGTTGTAAATCTCCAGCCAGCCGTAATTCCTGGAGAAATACTCAGTCTTTTTCCGTTTTTTAATGGATTGGTAGCAAACGATAAATACAAAGGTGCATTTAAATATGCGGTTGTTAGTTTGCTTTTGTCATAATATAAATTGCTTTCTATTTCGGCCGTAGTAGGATTTGAATTAGAAATTAATTTAGTGTTATTCTCAAAACGATAATTATTTATTTCGCTTCCCAAACCTGTTGTAACAGTTATATTATCTTTTAATATTCTTCCTTTTAATTCATAAAAATTAATGTTTACCACTAGACTTTTCCCGTAGTTTAAAGAATATGCTTGATTAACGCTATCCATATTTAAAGTATTATCTGCATTTAAATAACCATTAATGCCCATTTCAAAACCTGACCAAATACTTTGTGGTTTTCTTTTTTTCTTTTCTTTTTCTCCTTTTATTTCTCCGTCAACCATTACATCATCACCAATTTCAATTCTATTTTTTCCGTCTTTATCTAAAATAATTATTTGCTTATTTCCTAACTGTATGCGCGTTGTATCTGATGCTCCTGCTTCTGTATTAGATTTTTTCACTTCGCCAGAACCAGAAACATTTACTTCCATTTTTTTTGGGTCTCCAGCATGGTATAAAGTTCCTGCACCTGCAACACTGCATTTTAACTCATTTACCACATTAACCTGTGCATCTCCACTTCCTGAAATCAATAAATCCGCGTTTTGTACAATTAATTTGTATGCTTTTAAATCACCAGCTCCAGAAATTATTCCTTTTAAATTATTGGCAGAACCCGCTATTTTAGCATCAGAAGTACCGCTTATTAAAGCTTCAATTTCGTTGTATTTAAAAAGTAAATTGGCATCACCAGCTCCAGAACAAATTAATTTAAAATTATTCCCTTTTAATGTATCTGAACTATAAACATCCGAAGAACCTGATATAATTAAGGAATTTAATTCTTTTAGTTTAATATAAACTTTCCCTTCACTGGCTCCGCTTAACAACAATACATTTTTATCATTTGATATTTGCATTGTTTTAAAATCTTCTGCACTGGCACTAATACTTTCTTCATTAGATTGACTTATAAATACGTCTAAATTTCCTGCAATATTTATTTCTTGAAATGCGGTTAGTTCTCGTTTTTCAAGTCCAGTTTGTGCAATTAATGAAATGCAAGAAATCAGCATTACTGCAACAGTTAAAATTGAATTTTTCATAATTATATTATTTATGGGTTATTTTGTAGGTAAGAGATGCTATTAAATTAAAAGTTACACGAGGTATTAAATTATTTTGAATTTGAGCGACTATAGCTCAATGAACCAATGCTAAAACCTTTATATCTAGTACCATTTTCGGTGTTTTCTCTTTGTACACTTATGGCTCCATTGGTAATTAATTCTAATCCTTTAATGCTAGATTCTGCCAATCCATTTTCTTTAATACTTTCAACTGGCGTATCTAAATCTATATTTTCTTTTTTGAGAATTTTCTTTATTTTTTTAATTAATAAATTGCGAGAAGATATTTCATTATTATTTCTCAATTCTGCTGTCTCATTTAGCTCAAAGGCTGGAAGCGAAACATTTGCCAGATATTCTGTTTCTAAAACAAATGGTTCTTCTATTTCTATATTAGCTTTATGCCTCAAAGTAAGCAATGGCTCGGGAGTTATTTTATTTTCTTGAATGCTCGAATTTGGAATATCACGCTTTTTATTAGTAATAATTAATTGATTTTCGAAAGTAATATCTAATTTTTGCTCATTATTCTTTACTGGTCTAATGTATTTTGTAGTATCTGGTTGAATACTTGCAATTCCAGGATTATTAATAGAATCCATATTTACAAAATAAATACCTGCACTGATAAAAATTGCCGCCGCCGCCGCATAGCGCATCCAAATTGGAATAATTCCTTTTTTATGTGCTGTTTTATATAATTTGTTTTTATGTTCGAATATAATATCAACATCAACAATTTGTGTTAATTTAAATTTACTTAGTTCGATTTTTAATGAATCATTTTTGGAGACTTCTTTTTCAAAAATTTCTTTTTCAGAGCCGCTCAATTCATTTTCAATATACTGAATTGCTTTGTATTCAAAACTATTGGCAGGAATAAATGATTTTTGCAAAACTGATTTATTCTGAAAAAATACATTTAAATCTGGTTTTAAATAGGTAATTCCAAAATATTTAAATTCAAGTTCTAAAGTGGGAAATTCTTTTATAATTGCATCTAATGCTATTTTATTTTCGGCAGAAATTGTTTTATCATAAAATTCAATACATAATTCATTAAATCTATCTTTTACATCATTAGCCGATTTTTTTAGATTGTATTTAAAATCTGCAGAAATCTTTCTATTATCTAAAGGTTCAAAATTCGATAAATCATTTAATTCTATATTTAATGCTGGATTATTATTAATAAACAATATTAATTCTGCAATATCTTCTGCGGGTAAATTTCCTTCCAAATAATCTAATAAAAAGGCCTCGTAATTATATGTAGTTATTTTGCTCATATTAAATTCTCAGCTGCTACAATATAATTTTTTAAAAACACACGTGCCCTATAGATGTAAACTTTTACTTGACTTTCATTTAATCCTGTAATTTGTCCGATTTCATCATAATGATAACCTTCGTAATCACGTAATAATAAAACGGAACGTTGATCTTCTGGTAACCTAGAAATACCTTCATTCAAGATTTTTATTACATCAAAATCGGGTTGTTCATCTACAGAAACCACTCTAAGTGAATTATCAATTGAAGTTGTGCGCCTGTTTTTACGGATTCTCTCTAACATTAATCTGTAAGCAGTAGTAAACAAATACGACTTTGCTTTTTCAAACGATACTTCAGCAGCTTTGAGCCAAACTTTTTCGAAAGTATCTTGTACAATATCTCTTGCCTCATCTTCGCTTCGCATGTTTTTAAGCACAAAACGATAAATGTTATCAGAGAACAAGTCTACACTTTTATTGAATTCTGCTACAGTCACAATTGGGAGAATTTGAGCTTAAGAGCAATTCAAAAAATAAAAGTTACAGTTTGCTTAAATCATTTTCTAATCGAGCTTCAACACCGCCATAAATGCGGTTTGTGGAATTTCAACAGAACCAACTTGGCGCATGCGTTTCTTTCCTTCTTTCTGCTTATCCAACAATTTACGCTTTCTGGAGATGTCTCCTCCGTAACATTTCGCGGTTACATCTTTACGCATTGCTTTCACAGTTTCTCTCGCAATAATTTTTGCACCGATAGAAGCCTGAATCGCAATTTCAAATTGTTGACGCGGAAGTAATTCCTTAAGTTTCTCACAAATCTTTTTACCAAAATCATATGCATTATCTCTGTGAATTAAAGAAGACAAAGCATCCACAGGCTCTCCATTCAACATTAAATCTAACTTCACCAGTTTAGATTCTCTGTAGTTAATTGGATGATAATCAAAAGAGGCATAACCCCTCGATAATGACTTCAATTTATCGTAAAAATCGAAAACAATTTCACCCATCGGCATTTCAAATACCAATTCAACACGGTCTGTAGTTAAGTAATTCTGATTTACAAGGAATCCTCTTTTTTGTATACACAATGTCATTATAGCACCAGTATATTCTGATTTTGTAATTACCTGTGCACGAATGTAAGGTTCTTCAATTCTATCTAATTTACTAGGATCAGGTAAGTCTGTTGGATTATTTACAATTAATTCTTCTCCGTTTGTTTTATAAGCTTTATAGGAAACGTTTGGAACTGTGGTAATTACAGTCATATTGAATTCCCTTTCTAACCTTTCTTGAATAATCTCCATGTGGAGCATTCCCAAGAAACCACAACGGAAACCAAAGCCTAAAGCAGCAGAAGATTCAGGTTCGAAAGTAAGAGATGCATCATTTAATTGAAGTTTTTCCATAGAATACCTCAATTCTTCATAATCTTCCGTATCAACAGGGAAAATTCCTGCAAATACCATTGGTTTCACATCTTCAAAACCTTTAATCTGTTCTTTACACGGTTTGTCAACATGTGTAATGGTATCACCTACTTTTACTTCTTTGGCCTCTTTGATTCCAGAAATCAAATAACCAACATCACCTGCATTTACTTCATTTCTTGGTTCTGGTTTTAAACGCAAGGAGCCAATTTCATCAGCAAAATATTCACTTCCGGTTGACATGAATTTTACTTTGTCGCCTTTTTTAATTGAACCATTAATTACTCGGAAATATGCATAAATTCCTCGGAATGAATTAAATACAGAATCGAAAATCAACGCTTGAAGCTCACCATTTGGGTCACCTTTAGGAGCGGGAACTCGGCTAACAATCGCTTCTAAAATATCGTGAACGCCCATTCCGGTTTTACCTGATGCTGCGAGAATATCTTCACGTTTGCATCCGATTAATTCCACAATTTGATCTTTTACCTCTTCTGGCATTGCGCCCGGCAAGTCCATTTTGTTAAGAATTGGTATGATTTCTAAATCGTGCTCTAAAGCCAGATATAAATTACTAATTGTTTGTGCTTGAATACCTTGTGCTGCATCAACTATGAGCAAAGCGCCTTCGCATGCTGCAATAGAACGAGAAACTTCATAAGAGAAGTCAACGTGTCCCGGAGTATCAATTAGGTTCAAAATGTATTTTTCTCCGTTTAAAAGATATTCCATTTTAATGGCTTTACTTTTAATGGTAATACCGCGTTCACGCTCCAAATCCATGTCGTCGAGGACCTGAGCTTGAGATTCGCGTTTAGTAATTGTATTTGTATATTCAAGGAGACGGTCGGCCAAGGTTGATTTACCATGGTCAATGTGTGCAATGATGCAAAAGTTACGAATGTTTTTCATCGGCTGCAAAAGTAACGCAATTTGGCGAATGATGTTTGTAGGGAGGTAATTATTAAATTCACCTTTTTACTGAAAAGTAAATATTTTCAAGTTGTTAAGTATTTGCTTCAAGTGAAGAAAGGAATTCTGAAAAATAGTTTTCAACTGTCATCATTTCCATATTATTGGCCAGTTGCATATTTTTATTTGTTTCACCGCTCACCAAAACCCTTGATGCACTTGAAAAATTTTGATGAAGCACTTTAGAAACTTTGCTAAGGTTGTTGATTCCTCCAAGTTTAATTTCTATTGTACATTTTATGTTCATTCCTTCCACAAGCATTAAATCTATTTCTCCTCCACTATGTTCGGAATAAAAATATCCGAGCAAGTTTAAATTTGGGTTCGCAAGTGTTTTTTCAATAATGAAACCTTCAAAAGAGGCCCCACAAGCAGGATGAATTAAAACATCTTCCTCCATACGAATACCAAGTAAAAAGTGAAGAATTCCGGTATCTCTAAAATATAGTTTAGGGTTTTTTACTAATCGTTTGGCCGAATTTACAAACCAAGGCTCCAGCAGTCTTATCAATCCAGCATTCTCGAGGAAATACAAATACGTTTTTATTGTATTAACACTAATGCCTAAGTTGCGAGCAAGGGTGCTCATATTTAACACCTGCCCATTTAAATGTGCCAACATATATAAGAGCCTAATGGTAACTCCAGGCTCTGATGGCATTCCTAATAATGGGAGATCTCTCTGAACATAAGTATTGATATAATTTTCAAACCAATCTTTTCTTTGATTATTATTTTCTTGTAAAAATGCAGTAGGATATCCGCCTCTAAACCAGAGCTTTCTCCAGTTTTCAATTCCAATTTCTATTGGAAGAAATCCACATAATTCTGCAAATGCAATTCTTCCAGCTAAAGATTCTGAGCTATTTTTAATTAATTCTGGTGAAGCAGAACCTAAGAGCAAGAAACGTAAAGGAATTCTATGCTCATCTACTAAATACCTCATTATTGGGAAAAGTGCCTTTTGTCTTTGTACCTCGTCAATTATTACTAGTTTATCCTTGTATCTTTCTAATACCTGCGTTGTTTGTTCTTCTAAAGCAAGCTGGTCTGAAGGTTTTTCTAAGTCGAAAAGGATAAATTTTTTGCCTGCAACCTCAGCAAATATCTTAGCTAAGGTGCTTTTTCCAACTTGTCTTGGTCCTGTTATGGCCATAACTGGAAACTGAATTGCCAATCGGTTTAGCTTTGCAATTAGTTGTCTATGAAACATTTCACAAATATATATGAAAATTTGCAAATATTTTGCAAAATTTCATATAATAATCATAACTTATAGAATATCAAATATATATACTTATAACAGCTAGTACATTCTTATTGCACCAAACTAACTATTGAATGGATGGTTTTCATATAAAAAAAACTAAACTTTATCCACATAAAACTGTTATTTTTGCAAATTATTTAGAATGATTTTAAACAAGCACAAAATTCAAGCACATGTTAAGTATACGTAACCTCTACGCGAGGGTAGAAGAAAAAGAGATTTTGAAAGGGTTTAGTCTGGAAGTGAAGCCTGGTGAGGTGCATGCTATAATGGGGCCTAATGGTTCCGGAAAAAGTACATTGGCTTCTGTTCTTGCAGGAAGAGAAGATTACGAAGTTACAGCTGGAGAAATAGTTTTTGAAGGAAAAGATTTACTTGAACTTGCGCCCGAAGATCGCGCCCGTGAGGGAATTTTTCTTGCGTTTCAATATCCAGTTGAGATACCAGGAGTTAGTATTACTAACTTTTTGAAAACAGCCATCAACGAACAAAGAGCCTACAGAGGTCTAGCGCCTATGGAACCGAAGGAATTTTTGCAATTGATGAAAGATAAAAAAGCTGTTGTAGAAATGGACACCAATCTCACGAATCGTTCAGTAAATGAAGGCTTTTCGGGTGGAGAAAAGAAACGCAATGAGATATTTCAAATGGCCATGCTACAACCCAAACTTGCCGTTTTAGATGAAACAGATTCAGGTTTAGACATTGATGCTTTGCGTGTTGTGGCTAACGGTGTAACACGTTTAAAATCCAAGGAAAACGCAACTATTGTTATTACGCATTATCAGCGTTTATTGGATTATATAGTTCCTGATTTTGTGCATGTGTTATATGATGGAAAAATTGTGAAATCGGGTGGAAAAGAACTGGCTTTGGAGCTAGAAGAAAAAGGATACGATTGGATTAAAAAAGAAGTGGCATTATCATAAATAATAAAAAACAATGAGTGCTATAGTAGACGGAGTTACGTTAAAAGATAAATTACTTGCAGATTTTGAATTGCAGAAAACTGCTTTTTTTCCTGATAATCCGGTACTTTCAGGATTCAGGAATAAAGCAGCGGAAGCATTTAGGAATTTAGGCTTTCCAACAAAAAAATGGGAAGAATACAAGTACCTTTCTTTTGATGGATTTGTAAAATCAGAATTAATTCATTCGTTAACCAGAAATTCGCTTGGCAAAGATGTGGAAAACGAACTAATCGTTGGGGGTGCAAACAATTTATTTTTGATTGATGGATTTTTTGATGAAAAACTAAATCAGAAAAAAGATTGGCCACAAGGTATAATTGTTAGCAGTCTTGCAGACGCAATTGCCAGCAAAAATGTGCATGCTTTAATGCACTTAGGAATGCACACTAAAACAGATACTGATTCATTTATTGCTTTGAATACTGCATTATTTCAGGATGGATTATTTGTATATATTCCTGAAAATGTTCACATTGAAAAGACTTTTCAAATTATTCAGTCAAGTACTGAAAATGAGCCCAAATTAATACAACCAAGAATATTAATAGTAGCAGAAAAAGGCTCATCGGCTAACTTTATTCACCTTCAAATTTCTTCCAATAATAATGAAACTACATTAATTAACGGATTTACTGAAATTGTTGTAGGAGAGAATGCCAGTGTAAATTGGTACAATGTTCAAGAAGTTGGTAAGAAAATGGGTATAGTTCAAACTACAGAAGCTTACTTACAAAATAACGCAAAGTTTGAAACTGTTACCGTTACCCTGGCTGGAAAGCTTATTAGAAATAATTTAACAATTGTTCTAAAAGGAACTCAATGCGAAACCCATTTGGATGGGTTTTACTTCCCAAAATCTGGAGAAACATTCGACAATCATACGCTAGTTGATCATAGTATGCCGCATTGCGAAAGTAATGAGTTGTACAAAGGAGCTGTTGCAGGTGATGGAACTGCTATTTTTAATGGAAAAGTGTTTGTGAGGCAAGACGCACAAAAAACCAATGCGTACCAAAGCAATAAAAATATTTTACTGAGCGAAGATGCAACAGTCAATACCAAACCTCAATTAGAAATTTATGCAGATGATGTGAAATGCTCGCATGGTTCATCAACGGGCTTTATTGATAGTGAGCAATTGTTTTATTTACGTTCAAGAGGAATTTCGGAGAGTATTGCCAAAGCTTTACTGCTAGATGCTTATGCTGCTGAGGTTATCAATAAAATTAAACATGATTCATTGCGTACAAAACTTTCAGAAATTATTTCTGGAATGATTCAACAAATAAAATAATACCCATGGAAACGATAGTGGAGAAGGCAAAACAAATTTTTGATGTACATGCAATTCGGGCTGATTTTCCAATTTTATCTACAATGGTAAATGGAAAACCACTTGTTTATTTTGACAATGGTGCCACATCACAAAAACCAAAATCGGTAATAGATTCAATTATAAACTATTACTCAAATACGAATTCGAATATTCACCGCGGTGTGCATCACCTTAGCCAATTGGCAACAGATGCTTATGAGGTTGCTAGGACAAAAGTGAGCCATTTTATTCATGCCAAATCTAGCAGCGAAATTGTATTTACAAAAGGAACTACAGAAGCAATAAATTTAGTGGCTCAAACCTGGGGTAGAAATTATTTGAAATCAGGTGATGAAATAGTATTGACTGCAATGGAACACCATGCGAATATTGTTCCTTGGCAAATGGTATGCGAACAAACTGGAGCTGTTTTGAAAGTAATTCCAATGGATGAAAATGGGGAATTAATTTTAGAAGAAGCCGAAAAAATTATTGGTTTAAGGACGCGAATGTTAGCAATGATGCACGTTTCAAATGCATTAGGAACCATTAATCCAGTAGAAAAGGTAATGGAAATGGCAAAGAAAGTGGGAGCTTTGATTTTATTGGATGGTGCACAAGCTGTACCTCACTTTAAGGTTGATGTTCAGGCTTTGGATTGTGATTTCTATGTTTTTTCTTCACATAAAATGTTTGGCCCTTCTGGTGTTGGAATTTTATACGGAAAAGAAAAAATACTTGCAGAAATTCCACCATACCAAGGCGGCGGAGATATGATCAAAACAGTAACTTTTGAGAAAACGACTTATAATGAAGCCCCTTTTAAATTTGAGGCAGGAACGCCTAATATTGAAGGAGGAATTGCATTAGGTGCTGCAATAGATTATTTAAATGCAATGAACCATGCCGAAGTGCTGAATTATGAAAATAGCTTACTTCATTATGGAACAGATACTTTACTTAATATTGATGGAGTTAGAATAATTGGCCAAGCTGCTCAAAAAGTGCCTGTGATATCTTTTAGCATTGATGGATTGCATCCATATGATGTTGGTTTTATTCTCGATAAACAAGGAATAGCTGTTAGAACCGGTCACCACTGTGCGCAACCTGTAATGGATTTTTTTAAAGTTCCTGGGACAATTAGAGCTTCCTTCGCATTTTACAATACTTTCGAAGAAATAGATATTATGATTGCAGCCATTCACTTAGCAAAAAAAATGTTGAAATGAGCATTCTAGCTAAAGAAGCCGAGATAGTTGAGGAATTTGAAATGTTCGAAGATTGGACAGAAAAATACGAATACCTAATTGACCTTGGCAGAGCATTACCATTAATTAAAGAGGAATTAAAAACAGATGAATATTTAATAAAAGGTTGCCAAAGTCAGGTTTGGTTGGATGCGGAGTTGAAAAATGGTAAAGTATTTTATAAAGCCGATAGTGATGCACAAATTCCAAAAGGCATTGTTAGTCTGCTCGTTCGAGTAATGAGCGATGAGCCACCAGAAGAAATTGTAAAAACAGAATTAACATTTATTGACCAGATTGGTTTAAAAGAGCATTTATCACCTACAAGAAGCAATGGTTTGGTTTCAATGGTTAAACAAATGAAATTATACGCATTGGCTTTTCAATCATAAATTAGAAGATGGAAAAAACGTTGGAGCATTTAGAAAAAGATGTACTGGATATGATAAGGACATGTTATGATCCTGAAATTCCTGTAAATATTTACGAGTTAGGATTGATATATGAAGTTAACATCAATGAAGAGCATGATGTGCATGTATTGATGACATTAACTTCACCATCTTGTCCTGTAGCAGAAACATTACCCCCAGATGTTGAAGAAAAGATTAGAGGAGTAGAAGGAGTGAAATCGGCCAAAGTTGAAATTACTTTTGAACCTACTTGGGATCAAAGCATGATGAGTGAGGAAGCAAAA